>OGQD01000504.1_pt1 | contig 29164 bp, 26 predicted proteins | sample 1553091 | NCBI WGS metagenome assembly OGQD01 (sample SAMEA2580290, study PRJEB22360) | human gut metagenome | biome: human gut; feature: human-associated habitat; material: faeces | place: Denmark | collected 2008/2010
AAGGTTTTCAGTCGCGCCGCCGGGGTGGGGGCGGGGGGGGCAGCGCGTGCTGCTCATCGACATGGACCCGCAGGGCAACGCCACCACCGGGGCCGGTATCACCAAGAAAGAGGCGCTGCCGACGGTGTACCAATTGCTGATCGGCGCGGCGAACCTGCAGGAAGTGTGCCTCGCCACCGAATTCGCCTTCGACATCCTGCCCGCCAACCGCGAACTGGCCGGGGCCGAGGTCGAGCTGATCGAACTGGACCAGCGCGAATTCCGCCTCAAGGAAGCCTTGGCGGCGGGCCATGCGGCTTACGATTTCGTGCTCATCGACTGCCCGCCGGCGCTCAACATGTTGACGGTGAATGCCCTGGTCGCCGCCGATTCGGTGCTGATTCCCATGCAGTGCGAGTATTACGCGCTGGAAGGCCTGTCCGATCTGGTCGAGACGCTGCGCAAGATTCGCCACAGCCTGAATGCGCGGCTGGAAATCGAAGGCTTGCTGCGCACCATGTACAACAGCCAGAGCACGCTGACGCAGCAGGTGTCGACCGAACTGGAAAATTACTTCGGCGACAAGGTGTATCAGACCATCGTGCCGCGCAACGTGCGGCTGGCGGAAGCGCCGTCCTACGGCAAGCCGGTCAATGCATTCGACAAAAACTCCAAGGGGGCGCAGGCCTACAACGCACTCGCCCGGGAAATTCTGGAAAGGGTGAGCCAATGAGCAGAATGAAGGGATTGGGGCGCGGCCTCGATGCGTTGCTGGCCGGCAGCGGCGCGAAGGCGGCGGAGGAACTGCGCAAACTCCCGGTCGAGCGCCTGAAGCCGGGCAAATACCAGCCGCGCACCCGCATGGACGAGGAATCGCTCGCTGAACTGGCGGCCTCGATCACCGCCCAGGGGCTGATGCAGCCGATTCTGGTGCGCGCCACCGACAGCACGCCAGGGGCCGAGCGTTACGAAATCGTCGCCGGCGAACGCCGCTGGCGGGCGGCGCAGCGTGCCGGGCTGACGGAAGTGCCGGTGCTGGTGCGCCAGATCGCCGACGAGCAGGCGCTTGCCATGGCGCTGATCGAAAACATTCAGCGCGAAAACCTGAATCCGCTGGAAGAGGCGCAGGGCCTGCAGCGCCTGATCGACGAATTCGGTTTGAGTCACCAGCAGGCGGCGGATGCCGTGGGCCGCTCGCGCCCGGCGGCATCCAACCTGCTGCGCCTGTTGCAGTTGTCGGCTGGGGTGCAGGAACTGCTCATGGCCGGCAAGCTCGACATGGGCCACGCCCGCGCCCTGCTGCCTTTGTCGGCGGCACAGCAGATGGCGGTGGCGCAGCGCATCGTCTTGCAGGCGCTGTCGGTGCGCGAGGCCGAGCGTCTGGTGCAGCAGATCGTCAACCCGCCCAAGAAAGCCGCCGCGCCCGCGCCGGATCGCGATCTGCTGCGTCTTCAAGAAGAGATCGCTGATGCGGTCGGGGCCAACGTTGCCATCCGCAGCAACAAAAAAGGGGCTGGCAAGATCACCATCGAATTCGGCAATCTCGACCAGCTGGAGGGCATCCTGGGGCGTTTGCGCTGAGTTTTCACGGGCGCTTCGATTGTGGAAAACCCGTAATTTCCATTGACGGTCTTTTTTGAAGTCTTGTATCATTTAGGTCTGTGTGGCACGCCGGCTGACGATTGCATAGCACCATGTTGAAAGCGATTTACCTGCAACTTGGGGCAGCATTCATAACAGCGATTGCAGCCGGTGCAATCGTAGGAACGCGGGGGCTTGTATCGGTTGGGTTCGCGGCAGTGGCCGCCATTCTTCCCAATCTTTTCTTTGCTGTCCGGTTGACGATGCTGAAAAATCGCCCGGGCGCGTCCTATGCGGCAAATTTCTTCATCGGCGAGTTCCTGAAAATTGCAGCTACCGTTGGAATTCTGGCAATCGCCGTCAAGGGCTACCCCGCGATGCACTGGCCGAGCTTGTTGATCGGTCTGGCGATTGTCCTGCATGCTGGTTTTTTAGCTTTTTGGAAGAGATGACATGGCCGCAGGAAGCGCAGCACCGACATCGGGCGAATACATCGTCCACCACCTGACTCACCTCAATACCACGGGTCACGCCCAGAAGGCCGTCATCGACTGGTCGGTCATCAACATCGACACGATGTTCTACTCCATCGTGCTCGGTCTGGCGACCATCTTCGTGCTCTGGCTGGCCGCGCGCAAGGCGACTTCCGGCGTGCCGGGGCGCTTCCAGGCGGCGGTCGAAGTGCTGGTCGAAATGGTTTCCGATCAGGCCAAGGGCATCATCCACAGCGCCGAATCGCGCAAGTTCGTGGCCCCGCTGGCGCTTACCGTCTTCGTGTGGATCTTCTTCATGAATGCGATGGACTTGCTGCCGGTCGATCTGCTGCCGAAAATCGGCGAGATGTTCGGCATCCACTACCAGCGCGTGGTTGCAACCGCCGACCTGAATGCGGCGCTGGGCATGTCGCTCGGTGTGCTGCTGATCTGCCTCTACTACAACATCAAGGTCAAGGGTCTGGGCGGCTGGGTGCATGAGCTCTTCACGGCCCCCTTTGGCAGCCATCCGCTGCTCTATCCGATCAATTTCATCATGCAGATGATCGAATTCGTCGCCAAGACCGTTTCGCACGGCATGCGGCTGTTCGGCAACATGTACGCTGGCGAACTGGTGTTCATGCTGATCGCGCTGCTGGGTGCCACCGCCACGGTGTTCGGTTTCGTCGGCCATGTGATCGCCGGTTCGATCTGGGCCATCTTCCACATCCTGATCATCACCCTGCAGGCCTTCATCTTCATGATGCTGACCCTGGTGTATGTCGGTCAGGCGCACGAAGGTCACTGATTTTCAAGTTGTTCAGCTTTTTTCTGTCGTAACCCGTTTTATCTTTTACTTTCAAACCTCAAGGAGTTGTCATGGAACACGTTCTCGGTTTTGTTGCTCTGGCTGCCGGCCTGATCATTGGTCTGGGCGCTATCGGCGCTTGTATCGGTATCGGCCTGATGGGCGGCAAGTACATTGAAGCTTCGGCTCGCCAGCCTGAGCTGATGAACGCTCTGCAAACCAAGATGTTCCTCCTGGCCGGTCTGATCGACGCCGCCTTCCTGATCGGTGTCGGTATCGCCATGATGTTCGCTTTCGCCAACCCGTTCCAACTGGTCGCAGGTTAATCAAGCCCTCTTCCGATCAACCCTTTAGAAGAGGACTAGAACCGTGAATCTGAACGCAACGCTGTTTGCACAGCTCGTTGTGTTCTTCATTCTGGCGCTGTTCACGATGCAATTCGTGTGGCCGCCCATTGTGAAGGCGCTTGACGAGCGTGCGAAGAAGATCGCGGATGGTCTGGCTGCCGCCGAACGCGGCAAGCAGGATCTCGAACTGGCCACCAAGCGCTCGACGGAAGCTCTCCGCGAAGGCAAGGAAAAGGCTGCTGAACTGATCGCCAACGCTGAAAAGCGCGGCGCCCAACTGATCGAGGAAGCCAAGGCTGCGGCCAAGGTGGAAGCCGAGCGCATCGTCACCGGTGCCAAGGCCGAAATCGAGCAGGAAGCGGTGCGCGCCAAGGAGCAGATCCGCGAACAGGTCGCTGCCCTGGTCATCAACGGCGCCGAGCAAATTCTGCGCCGCGAGATCAACGCCCAGGCTCATTCCGACATTCTGGCCACGATCAAACAGGATCTGTAAAGCATATGGCTGAATCCGTCACCATCGCTCGCCCCTACGCCGAAGCCGCCTACAAGCTGGCCAAGGAAAGCGGCACTCAGGGCCTCTGGTCACAGCGCCTGCAAAGACTGGCGCTGGTTGCCCAGGATCGGGAAATGACCGAGGTCATGACCAATCCCCGGCTCTCCACGGAACAGGTGGCTGAATTGTTCATTTCGTTGTCGGCCGACAACGATGCGATTCTTGCCAATTTCGTTCGCACCCTTGCCGAAAACCGGCGTCTTGCGCTGTTGCCGGAAGTTTCCCGGCTCTTCGAACTGGCGAAAAGCCAGGAAGAGGGCGTGCAGGAGGCGGTGGTGTATTCCGCCTTCCCGATCGACGATGCCCAGGTTGCTGCCCTCTTGCAGCAGCTGGAGCCTCGTTTCGGAACCCGCCTGACGGCCCGCGTCGAAGTCGACGCCAGCCTGATCGGTGGCGTGCGCGTCACCGTCGGTGACCAGATGCTGGATGCTTCAGTGCGCGGCAAACTCGATGCCATGGCCGTGGCGCTGAACAACTAGGAGATTTTCATGCAGTTGAATCCTTCCGAAATTTCTGAACTGATCAAGAGCAAGATCCAGAACCTGCAAGGCGCATCGGAAGTGCGCACGCAGGGCACCGTGGTTTCCGTCACCGACGGGATCTGCCGCGTGCATGGCTTGCAGGACGTCATGCAGGGTGAAATGCTGGAATTCCCCGGCAACACCATCGGCATGGCTCTGAACCTCGAACGCGACTCCGTCGGTGCCGTGGTGCTGGGCGAATACGATCACATCTCCGAAGGCGACACGGTCAAGACGACCGGCCGCATTCTGGAAGTGCCGGTCGGCCCGGAACTGCTGGGCCGCGTGGTCAATACCCTGGGCCAGCCGATCGACGGCAAAGGCCCGATCAATGCCAAGCTGACCGACAAGATCGAAAAGGTCGCGCCGGGCGTGATCTGGCGTAAGTCCGTGTCGCAGCCGGTGCAGACGGGTCTGAAGTGCGTGGACTCGATGGTGCCGGTCGGCCGCGGCCAGCGCGAACTGATCATCGGCGACCGCCAGACCGGCAAGACCGCCGTCGCCGTCGACACCATCATCAACCAGAAGGGCAAAAACCTCTTCTGCGTTTATGTCGCCGTCGGCCAGAAGGCTTCCACCATCGCCAACGTGGTGCGCAAGCTGGAAGAAAACGGCGCCATGGAATACACCATCGTCGTCGCCGCCTCGGCTTCCGAATCGGCCGCGCTGCAATATCTGGCGCCCTACGCCGGTTGCACGATGGGTGAATACTTCCGCGATCGTGGTCAGGACGCCCTGATCATTTACGACGATCTGACCAAGCAGGCCTGGGGCTACCGTCAGGTTTCCCTGCTGCTGCGCCGTCCGCCGGGCCGTGAAGCCTATCCGGGCGACGTGTTCTATCTCCACTCGCGCCTTCTGGAGCGTGCGGCTCGCGTTAATGAAGACTTCGTCGAGAAGTTCACCAACGGCGAGATCAAGGGCAAGACCGGTTCGCTGACCGCCTTGCCGGTGATCGAAACCCAGGCTGGCGACGTGTCCGCCTTCGTGCCGACCAACGTGATCTCCATTACCGACGGCCAGATCTTCCTGGAAACCGACCTCTTCAACGCCGGTATCCGTCCCGCGATCAACGCCGGTATCTCGGTGTCGCGCGTCGGTGGCGCTGCCCAGACCAAGCTGATCAAGAAGCTCGGCGGCGGCGTGCGTCTGGCGCTCGCCCAGTACCGCGAACTGGCGGCCTTCGCGCAGTTTGCTTCCGACCTCGACGAAGCGACCCGCAAGCAGCTGGAGCGTGGCCGTCTGGTGACCGAGCTGATGAAGCAGCCGCAATACTCGCCGATGAGCATCTCCGAGATGGCCGTCACGCTGTACGCTGCCGACAAGGGCTATTTCGACGACGTCGAAGTCAAGCGCGCGCTGGAATGCGAGAAGGCGATGATCAGCTATCTCAAGACCAACTGCGCCGACGCCATGAACACCATGGAATCGAAGGCTGACCTCGACGGCGATACCGAAAAGGCGCTGGCTGCCGGCATCCAGGCTTTCAAGAGCACCTGGGCCTGATCTAGGAGAACGCCATGGCAAGCGGCAAGGAAATTCGCAACAAGATCAAGAGCGTCGAAAACACGCGCAAGATCACCAAAGCCATGGAGATGGTGGCGGCATCCAAAATGCGCAAGGCGCAGGACCGGATGCGCGCTTCCCGTCCCTATGGCGAGAAGATCCGGCGTGTGGCGGGCAATCTCGCGCACGCTCTGACCGAGTACAAGCATCCGTTCCTGCAAACGCGCGCGCCCAAGAACGTCGGCATCGTCCTGGTGACGTCGGACAAGGGTCTGTGCGGTGGCCTCAACGCCAACGTCCTGCGTCTCGTGCTGAGCAAGATGAAGGCGTTCGACAGCGAGGGCGTCAAATTCCAGGCGACCTGCATCGGCAACAAGGGGCTTGGCTTCATGCAGCGCGCCGGTGCCAAGGTGGTTTCGCAGGTCGTTTCGCTCGGCGACACGCCGCATCTCGAAAAGCTCATTGGGCCGCTCAAGGTGCAACTGGATGCCTACATGAACGGCGAGATCGACGCCCTCTACCTGGGTTACACCCGCTTCATCAACACGATGAAGCAGGAGCCGGTGTTCGAGAAGGTGCTGCCGCTGGCCGACGACGTCGTCAAGACCGAGCACAAGCCGGGCTGGGATTACGTCTATGAGCCGGACGCGCAGACGATCATCGACGATCTGCTGCTGCGTTACGTCGAAGCGTTGATTTACCAGGCCGTGGCCGAAAACATGGCGTCCGAGCAATCGGCGCGCATGGTGGCGATGAAGTCTGCATCCGATAACGCCAAGAACGTCATCGACGAATTGAAGCTGGTCTACAACAAGGCCCGTCAGGCCGCGATTACCAAGGAACTCTCGGAAATCGTCGGTGGCGCCGCCGCCGTCTGACGCTCGCGCAAAGTTTTAATTTTTGGGGAATTGAATATGAGTCAAGGTTCCATCGTTCAGTGTATCGGCGCGGTTGTGGACATCCACTTTCCGCGTGAAGCGATGCCGAAGGTTTACGATGCGCTCAAGCTGGACGCTTCCGAAGAAAACGGCATGGTTGAAGCCGGTCTGACCTTCGAAGTGCAGCAGCAACTGGGTGACGGCGTGGTGCGTACCATCGCCATGGGTTCTTCCGACGGCCTGCGCCGCGGGATGAAGGTCAACAACACCGGTGCCGGTGTTTCCGTGCCGGTCGGCATGGGTACGCTCGGTCGCATCATGGACGTGCTGGGTCGCCCGATCGACGAAGCCGGCCCGATCGACAGCGACGAGTTGCGTGAAATCCACCAGCCGGCGCCGAAGTTCGACGAACTGTCGTCCTCCGTCGATCTGCTCGAAACGGGCATCAAGGTGATCGACCTGATCTGCCCGTTCGCCAAGGGCGGCAAGGTCGGCCTGTTCGGCGGTGCCGGCGTCGGCAAGACCGTCAACATGATGGAGTTGATCAACAACATCGCCAAGCAGCACTCGGGTCTGTCGGTGTTCGCCGGCGTGGGCGAGCGTACCCGCGAAGGGAACGACTTCTACCACGAAATGAAGGACTCCAACGTGCTCGACAAGGTGGCGATGGTGTTCGGTCAGATGAACGAGCCGCCGGGCAACCGTCTGCGCGTCGCGCTGACCGGTCTGACCATGGCCGAGCGTTTCCGTGACGATGGCCGCGACATCCTGTTCTTCGTCGACAACATCTACCGCTACACCCTGGCCGGTACCGAAGTTTCCGCGCTGCTGGGCCGCATGCCTTCCGCCGTGGGCTACCAGCCGACGCTGGCTGAGGAAATGGGCCGTCTGCAGGAGCGCATCACCTCGACCAAGGTGGGTTCCATCACCTCGATCCAGGCCGTGTATGTGCCGGCGGATGACTTGACCGACCCGTCGCCCGCCACCACCTTCCTGCACTTGGACTCCACGGTCGTGCTGTCGCGTGACATCGCCTCGCTCGGTATCTACCCGGCGGTCGATCCGCTCGACTCCACCAGCCGCCAGCTCGACCCGCAGATCGTCGGCGAGGAGCACTACTCGGTGGCTCGCGCCGTGCAGATCACGCTGCAACGCTACAAGGAACTGCGCGACATCATCGCCATTCTGGGCATGGACGAACTGTCGCCGGAAGACAAGCTCGCGGTGTCCCGCGCGCGCAAGATCCAGCGCTTCCTGTCGCAGCCTTTCCACGTCGCCGAAGTGTTCACCGGCTCGCCGGGCAAGTTCGTGCCGCTCAAGGAAACCATCAAGGGCTTCAAGGGTATCGTCAGCGGTGAATACGACGATCTGCCGGAGCAGGCCTTCTACATGGTGGGTGGCATCGAGGAAGCCGTCGAAAAGGCCAAGACGTTGCAGTAATGCGACGTCAGCATAGGAGCCAGCAATGGTTATGACCGTACATTGTGATGTCGTCAGTGCCGAAGAGTCGATCTTCTCCGGAAAGGTGGAGATCGCGGTATTCCCCGGCGAAGCCGGGGAACTCGGCATCCTGCCGCAACATACGCCGCTGCTCACGCGCATCAAGCCGGGTGCCATTCGTCTGAAGGTGGCCGAGCAAAGTGACTACGAGCTGGTTTATGTTTCCGGCGGTATGCTGGAAGTGCAGCCGGATATGATTACCGTGCTGGCCGATACCGCGATCCGTGCTCGCGATCTGGACGAAGCCAAGGCGCTGGAAGCCAAGAAGCGTGCTGAGGAGGCGCTGGCCAACCGCCAGGCCGAGATGGATTACGCTGCGGCGCAAGCCGAACTGGCCGAAGCCATCGCCCAGTTGCAGACCATTCAGCGCCTGCGCAAGCACACGCACTGAAATTAATTGGTGGAGTAGCATACAAAAAAGCAGCCGCAAGGCTGCTTTTTCAATGGGCGAAAGGAAAGCTCAGCCTGCGAGTCGCTCCAATCGGTGCTCCAGTCGGCTAAGTTCCTGTTCCAGGGTTTTGCGAGCTGCTGTGAAATCGGCGAAATCCGAGGGATGTAAAGTCAGCCCGGCTTCGTGTATCAGATATTCGGCCAGATTGTCGAGGCTACGCTCAGCCGCATCGCGTGTCTGTGCAAGGCTCTGACGGGCAAACTGGTCCAGGCGGCGGGCAGGAATGTCGCCGATGAAGCGGGCCAGATCGGCTTCGCTGTCCCAGCGCAAATTGCGCAGGACAAAGGCGAGCGCCTCGGCCAACTCGGCGCGGCCACTCAGATGGGCGCTGGCAAACAGGCTTTGGCGGTCGTTCAACAATAGCGCGATGAACTCGGTCGGCAACTCGATGGTGACGTCAGGCGCGGCGTGGGGGTCCGTCGGCTGGAGTTCACCATTCGCGCCAATGGCGAGAACAAACGAGGCGTTGTTCGAGGCGCGTAGCAGTACCGTATTGCCTGCATGCTGCGCGAGCCGAACCGTCGCCCAGCTGTTCTGGCGCAGCAGGTGATTGATGGGGAGCAGGAAGAAACGATGCAAGGCGTGCATCGGCTCAGAGTTTGTAGCCGCGATGCAGCGCGACCACGCCAAAAGTCATGTTGAAGTATTCGACACGCGACAAACCCGCGTTTTCCATCATGCCTTTCAGGGTTTCCTGATCGGGGTGCACGCGGATGGATTCGGAGAGATAGCGGTAGCTGTCCGGATCGCGGGTAACCAGGCCGCCGATGCGCGGAATGATCTGGAAGGAGTAAAAATCGTAGAAGGGCGCGAGCGGTTTCCACACCTGTGAAAACTCCAGCACCATCAGGCAGCCGCCCGGGCGCAGCACGCGGGTCATCTCGCGCAGGGCGGAATCCTTGTGCGTCATGTTGCGCAGGCCGAAAGCCACGGTAACGCAGTCGAACCAGCCGTCCGGGAAAGGCAGCTTCTCGGCATCGCACTGCGCCACCGGCAGCATGTAGCCCTTGTTGATGAGTCGGTCGCGGCCATGCGCCAGCATGGCGTTGTTGATGTCGGTGAGCCAGACTTGCCCGCTCTTGCCGACGCGCTTGGCAAAAGCGAGCGACAAATCGCCGGTGCCGCCCGCCACGTCGAGCACGCGCGAACCTTCGCGCACGCCGCTGCGGGCGATGGTAAACGCCTTCCACAGGCGATGCATGCCGCCCGACATCAGGTCGTTCATCAGATCGTAACGGCCAGCGACCGAATCGAACACGTCGCGCACGCGGCGCGCCTTTTCCTGCTCGGCGACGGTTTCGTAGCCGAAATGGGTGGTTTTTTCTTGATGATTCATGGGTTCAGTGATGCGCGCCGCAGCCGGCGGGTTGAAAGCGGGGAGTGTCGTCGACGTCGCGGGAAGCGCCGCGAGCAGCGAGTAATTTCAGGTACTGCGCCCACAATTCGTCGTGATGCACGGCAAGGTTGTAGAGCAATTCCCAGGGGTACAAACCACTGTCGTGGCCATCGGAAAAAACGAGTTTCAGGGCGTAGGTGCCGACCGGCTCGACGGCCAGCAGGTCGACGTTGCGTTTGCCGGTTTGCAGGGTTTCCTGGCCCGGGCCGTGTCCACGTGCTTCGGCAGAGGGCGTGCAGACGCGCAGATACTCGAAATCGAGCCGATAGCACTCGCCGTTTGCGTACTGCAGTTCGAGAACGCGGCTCTTGGTCAGCAAGCGGACGGATTCCGGAAGCGGAATGGGTGAGGTCATGGCAGTCTCCAGGAAGCGTGGGAGTCTACCGCGAACGCAGGTGGCTTGTCACAAATCGACGACGCTGATCCGTTCGAAATCGATTTGCCGCCGCAGGATGCGGTGCATGCGCACGCGCCGCGAGCGGTCGTCGATGAAGAGTTCGATTTCGCGTCCGGTGCGATATTGGCCGGCAGGCAAGATGATGGATTCGTCTTCGGTTTGCGGGCTGGGGGGCAACAGAAAAGCGGGGCCGAAACGTGCAAGGTTGGCAACGTTTGGATCGACGATGCGGTAAGGCACGCCGCGCGGGATGCCGGGCAGGATGGAGAGGCCGGCCACCAGACTCCCGGATTCTTCCTGCATGAGCCAGGTGGCGAAGGCCAGCAGGTATTTATTGCCGTCATGCGGGCGCACCGCGACCAACTGGCCGTGCGAGAGGCGCTGCCCGCTTTCTTGACGTATCAGCCGGAAGCCTGTCGCGGATTGGTTGATGACTTCCCAGGTTTCGTGCGGGAATTCCGCCTGCGGGCGGATGGTGAGCGCCTGCGCCGGATCGACCTGATCGCGGAAGGTGTACAGGGTGTCGAAATCGGCACGGCTGTAGGCGCTGGCCGTGTCGGGCTGCTCGAAAGCGTGGTTTTCGAGGTGGTAGTAAATTGCCTCAAAGCCCGTGGCGACGCGAACTGCGCCGCTGCTTGGAAAGCGCCGGAAACGACGCGGAGAAGCGGCCTGCGACCAGGGGCGCAAAAGCTGTTCGAGCAGCTTGCCGACCCGGCTTGCGTTTTCGTCGCCCAGGCCCAGCTCCTCCGGGGAGATGCGCTGGCGCAACTGCCCCATGGTTTGCTGAATCTGGAGATGCAGACGCTGGGTGTCGAGATGCCGGGCATCTCTTGCCGGGCCGTCGAGCGTGACGCTGGGATGCAAGGCCTGATCCTGCAGCAGCTCGACGATGTAGGGCGGCAATTCGTTGTCGCCGTTGAGGGGGGAGATGGAAACCAGCGGCGCCCACATCCAGGCCCAGCGGCGCAGCAGGTTGAGGTTGCGCACGCTGTGGCTGTAGGGGCTGGCGATGTCGATCAGCAGCAGGGAAATGTAGGCGGCGGCGCAATGCGTGGCGTGCACCGAGTTTTCCAGCGGATCGGTGAGCGGCGTGTAGGCGATGTGCCACTCCTCGGCGCTGGCGTAGTAGCCATGCAACTCCAGCCAGATGCCGACAGGCTGCTCGCGGCGGGCGCGGTAATGTTCGATCAGGATCAGGCCGCTGTAATAGATGCAGCGGTACAGGATGGTCGCCATCAACTTGAGGAAAACCGGGTCTTCCGGAGCCGGGCGAACCAGGCTGGCGCACAGGCCGTAGGCGCGGCACATCTTCTGCCAGCTGGTCGTTACCGACCTGAAAGCCGCTTCTTCATCGCCAGCCAGCGGCACCATTTTGTTGTGATAGCGGCGGGCGAGTTCTTCGTTGATGAAACACAAGGGCGCGCGAAGGGCTTCCAGCAGTTCGAGCAGGGCGCCTGATTCGGGCGGATTTTGCAGCAGTGCGTCGAGAAAGGCCGCAAGTTGCCGTTCGGCTACGGCCAGGTTGATGAGTTTGACGCCAGCAAGGTAGTCGAGGCCGAAATCGAGGGTGATCTGCGCGGGAAAATTCAGAAAATTCTGCTCGGTCATGCGTGTGCTCCACTCCCCAGATAATGGGCGATGCGCGCGGCCAGTACCTCGTCGGCGACGGCAACGGGCGGCGTATTTCCCGGACGCTGGCGCGTGCCCCAGATGGGTTCGGGAAACCAGGGGTCGTCCCGCCAGCGGCAAATAATATGCCAGTGTAAATGTGGAACGACATTCCCGAAAGATGCAAGATTGATTTTATCGGGCCGATAACAGGCGCGCAGCGCATTTTCTACGGCAAATACAACAGCCATCAGCGTGTTGCGCTCTGCCGTGGCGAGATCGCTCATTTCAGCGACGTGCGCCTGCCAGATCACGCGGCAGAAGCCGGTAAGCTCGGTGTCGGCCACGCGCACGATGCGGTACTGCGGCGTTTCCAGCAATGGCACCCCGCCGCAGTCATGGCAGAGGGGGCAGTTGCTGGCGTCGGTGTGCATGGGCGCGATGTGCAGGGTGGATTCAGAGCAGGATGCGTTCGATACCGCCGCCGTTGGCCTTGCCGACGTAATCGGCCATCCAGTTTTCGCCGAGGAGATATTTGGCCAGCTCGACCACGATGTAATCGGCCCGGGTGCCGGCATCGTCGTCATAGCGCGACAGGCCTTGCAGGCAGGCCGGACAACTGGTGAGGATTTTGACATCGCCGGCAAATCCGTCGGAACGCTGGGCGGCAACGCCTTTTTCGATTTCTTCCTGCTTGCGGAACTTGACCTGGGTGGCCACGTCCGGGCGGGCGTAGGCGAAGGAGCCGGAATCGCCGCAACAGCGATCCGACAGCGGCACGGTCTGGCCCATCAGGGTCTTGGTGACGGTGGCCGAGGGGTGTACCTTGATCGGCGTATGGCAGGGTTCGTGGTAGAGGTAGCGCACGCCATCGATGCCTTCCAGCTTGACGCCCTTTTCCATCAGGTATTCGTGGATGTCGAGCAGGCGGCAGCCGGGGAAGATCTTCTCGAACTGGTAGGTTTCCAGTTGATCGAGACAGGTGCCGCAGGAAACGATTACCGTCTTGATGTCGAGATAATTGAGCGTCGTCGCCACGCGATGAAAGAGGACGCGGTTATCGGTGCTGATCTTGTGCGCCAGCTCGCTGTTGCCCGAGGCGTTCTGCGGATAGCCGCAACACAGGTAGCCGGGCGGCAGCACGGTGGTGACGCCCAGGTCGTAGAGCATGGCTTGCGTCGCCAGTCCGACTTGCGAGAAGAGGCGCTCCGAACCGCAACCGGGGAAGTAGAACACGGCATCCGACTCGTCCGTGGTCTTTTTCGGATTGCGGATGACCGGGATTACCTTATCGTCCTCGATGTCGAGCAGCGCGCGCGAGGTGCGCTTGGGCAGGTTGCCCGGCATGGGCCGGTTGAGGAAGTGGATGACCTGCGTCTTGACCGAGGGCGCGCCGACGGTGGCGGGCGGATGGCGGCGCGTTTCCTGAGTCAGCTTGAGCGCCTTGGCGGCCCTGTAGGCCAGCCGCTGCGCCTTGAAGCCGAAGCGCATCATGCCGGCGCGCATCAGCTTGATGGTGGTCGGGTCTTTCAGGTTGAGATAGGTCATGGCCGCGGCTGTGCCGGGACTGAAGCGCTTCTTGCCCTGTTTTCTCAGGAAGTTGCGCATGGCGACGGAAACGTCGCCGAAGTCGATGTCGACCGGGCAGGGTTTGACGCAGCGGTGGCAGATGGTGCAGTGGTCGGCCACGTCGTTGAATTCGCTGAAATGCTGCAGCGAGATGCCGCGCCGGGTCTGCTCCTCGTAGAGGAAGGCCTCGATCAATAGCGACGTGGCGAGAATCTTGTTGCGCGGGCTGTAGAGCAGGTTGGCGCGCGGCACGTGGGTGGAGCATACGGGTTTGCATTTGCCGCAGCGCAGGCAGTCCTTGATCATGTCGGAAATCTTGCCGATTTCGGATTGTTCCATGATGAGCGATTCGCTGCCGAGCAGCGAGAAGGACGGCGTGTAGGCGTTGCGCAGATCGCCTTCGGGCAGCAGCTTGCCCTTGTTGAAATGGCCGTTGGGATCGACCTTCTGCTTGTAGGCGCGGAAGGGGCCGATTTCGTTTTCGGCGAGAAATTCCAGCTTGGTGATGCCGATGCCGTGCTCGCCGGAAATTACACCGTCGAGCGCGCGCGCCAGATGCATGATGCGCTCCACCGTCTTGTTGGCGGTGTGCAGCATCTCGTAATCGTCGGAATTCACCGGCAGGTTGGTGTGCACGTTGCCGTCGCCGGCGTGCATGTGCAGCGCCACGAAAACGCGCCCGCGCAGCACTTCCTGCTGCACGGCGGCCATTTTTTCCGAAAGCGGGCGGTAGATCGTGCCGTTGAAGATGTTGTCGAGCGGCTCCTTCAGTTCCTTCTTCCAGGAAGCGCGCACCGAATAATCCTGCAAGCGGTGAAAGAGCGTCGGATTCGCCGCCCGGTTGCTGAGTTCGCCGGCGGCGATGCCGAATTCGGCAAAGCGGTTTTCCGCCTCGGAAAGCGGCAGGTCGAGATTGTCGAGCAGCCACTGCCAGCGCGCACGCACGCCAGCCACGTGCTCCAGCGCCCGCTCGCGCCGGTCGCCGAGCAGGGTTTCCTTGTCCAGCTTGGTGTCGCCGGCGTTGATCGGCAGTTCGCCGGAGAAGAATTGCGTCAGCGCGTCGCACAGCTTGAGCTTGTTTTGCAGCGACAGCTCGATGTTGAAACGCTCGATGCCGTCGCAGTAATCGCCCATGCGCGGCAGCGGAATCACCACGTCCTCATTGAGCTTGAAGGCGTTGGTGTGGCGCGAGATGGCGGCGGTGCGCGAACGGTCGAGCCAGAATTTCTTGCGCGTTTCCGGCGTTACCGCGATGAAACCCTCGGAGCCGCGCACGTTGGTCATGCGCACGACTTCGGAAGCGGCGTGCATGACGGCGGCTTCGTCGTGGCCGACGATGTCGCCGATCAGCACCATCTTCGGCCTGCCGTGCCGCTTGGCCTTGGTGGCGTAGCCGACGGCCTTGACGTAGCGCTCGTCCAGATGTTCCAGGCCGGCTAGTTGCACGCCCGCCGCGTGCCCCGCGCCGCCCGGCTTGAAGTAATCGGTGATTTCGACGATGGACGGCACCGCCTCGCGCACTTGACCGAAGAATTCGAGACAGACGGTGCGCGTCACCGGCGGCATCTTGTGCAGCACCCAGCGGGCGGCGACGATGATGCCGTCGGTGCCTTCCTTCTGCACGCCGGGAATGCCGCCGAGGAACTTGTCGGTCACGTCCTTGCCCAGCCCGATCTTGCGGCAGGCGGCGCCGGGCATGACCAGAATTTCCTCGCCGAGCGGCTTCTTGCCGGAGGGGTCGAAGCGTTTGACGCGGAACTCGACGTTTTCCTGCTCGTGAATCTTGCCGTAGTTGTGCTTGACGCGCTCCACTTCCAGCCAGTTGCCGTCCGGATCGACCATCTTCCACCAGGCCAGATTGTCGAGCGCCGTGCCCCACAGCACGGCCTTCTTGCCGCCGGCGTTCATGGCGATGTTGCCGCCGATGCAGGAGGCGGAAGCCGAAGTCGGGTCGACCGCGAACACCCGTCCCGCCGCCGCCGCGGCTTCCGACACGCGCTCGGTGACGACGCCCGCGCCGGTGCGGATGGTGGCGTACGGCGTCTCGTGGCCGGCCAGCACCAGTTCCTCGACCGGGCCGAGGTCGATCAGTTTTTCGGTGTTGATGACTACCGAATATGCCGTCAGCGGCACCGCGCCGCCGGTATAGCCGGTGCCGCCGCCGCGCGGAATGATGGTCAGGCCGGCTTCGATGCAGCCGCGCACGAGATGGCCGATTTCCTCCTCGGTATCCGGGTAGAGGACGACGAAGGGGTATTCCACCCGCCAGTCGGTCGCGTCGGTGACGTGCGAAACGCGGGCCAGCCCGTCGAAGGCGATGTTGTCGCGGCGCGTGTGCTTGCCGAGAATCTTCAGCACCTTGCGCCGCAGTTCCTGCGTTTCGGTGAAGCGTGCGGCGAAGCGGACGATGGCATCTTCCGCTGCTACCACCAGTCGCTTGACCTTGGCCGAGCGCACCGGATCTTCCTTCTCGCGCTCGATGCGGCGTTTTTCCACTTCGCGCAGGCGATGGCGCAAGGCTTCGATCAGCGCTTCGCGCCGCTCGCGGTTGGCGAGCAGATCGTCTTCCAGATAAGGATTGCGCTGTACCACCCACATGTCGCCCAGCACTTCGTACAGCATGCGCGCCGAGCGCCCGGTGATGCGCTCGCTGCGCAATTCGTCGAGCACTTTCCACAGCTCGCTGCCGAGCAGCCGGATGACGATCTCGCGATCGGAGAAGGACGTGTAGTTGTAAGGAATTTCGCGCAGGCGGGCGGTCATGGGAAGGCAACCGGAATCTGTCAAGGGATGGATTTTAGCGTATTGCAGCGCAACACGCGGCCCCGGTAGACCGTGACGGCGCGGATCGGTTCAGATCATGGGGCGGCGCCTTCCGGCAGCAGCACCCACAGGCGTCCATTTTGTTTCATGCGTCCGGCCAGCGCGCCGGCTTCCTTGCCGAAGCCCCAGAAAAAATCGGCGCGCACGGCACCGCGAATGGCACCGCCGGTGTCTTGCGCCATGACTAGGCGTTCGAGTTTGCGGCTGGTGTTGGGGTAGGTGGTGGCGAGAAAGACCGGTGCGCCCAGCGGGATGGAGCGCGGGTCGATGGCGATGCTGCGTTCGGCGGTCAGCGGTACACCCAGGGCGCCGATGGGGCCGTCGTCGCTGGCCGGCATTTCGCGGAAAAAGACGTAGCTCGGGTTGCTGTTGAGCAACTCATCCAGCCGCGTCGGGTTGGCGCGGGCCCAGGCCTGGATGCCCTGCATCGAGGCTTCTTCCAGCTTCAGATCGCCGCGTTCGACCAGCAGGCGGCCGATGGAGCGGTAGGGGTGGCCGTTCTGATCGGCGTAATTGACCCGCAGAAGGCTGCCGTCGGGCAGGCGGATGCGTCCGGAGCCCTGGATTTGCAGGAAGAACAGTTCGATCGCGTCATCCACCCAGGCCAGCGTCTGAGCAGGGAGCCTGGTGTCTGCCGCCAGGATTTCGCCGCGCGTCCAGTAAGGCACGACCTTGTTGCCTTCCACGCGCCCGCGTACGCGCTTGCCTTTCAATTCCGGGAAAAGTTCGCCCAGTTCGATGGTGAGCAGGTTGTCCGGCGTGCCGTGCACGGCATGGGCAAAGCGCGCGGTTTTCTGGCGGCTGCCCTGCAGGAGCGGTTCGTAATAGCCCGTGACCATGCCCTCGGTGGCTTCCGGGTCGTCCGTGGAAACGGCATAGGGGCGCAATTCGCGCTCGAAAAACTCACGGACGGCGGCGTTCGATTGGCCGTTCACCGCAGCGGCACGGCTGCAAACGGCTTGCCAGGCTTCGGCGCCGGCGCGTTTGGCCAGACCCCGGCAGCTTTGCTGGAAGGTGGGCCAGGCGGCGCGCAGATCATCTTTTTGCCAGTTGGGGAGATCGGCCCAGGTGGCGGGGGTAAAGCGGCGCGAGAAAGTCGGGGGCTGGGGTTTTTCTTTTCCCACTTCCGGGCAGGCGGGGCAGGCCGCACAGGGCGGGCAGCTTTGCGGCGTGGCGGTGGCGGCGGCTTCCTGCGGCTGTTCCGGGGTGCCGAGGCCGGCCGGGAAGTGCTCGCAGGCAGCGAGCAGAACGGTGGCGGCAAGCAGAAGAAGAGTTTGGCGTTTGAACATGGCTTTCGCTAAAGTAGGGTGCTTTGCCGCGCAGTATACCCGCCATGATGATTGCCCCCGACCGCCTCGAATTGCTCGTGCAGCGCGCCGAAAGCGTGCTGGAGCGCCTGGAACACCTGTTGCCCGCGCCCATGCCGACGCCGGACTGGCATGCTGCGGTTGCCTTTCGCTGGCGCAAACGCGGCGCGCAAGGCTGGCTGCAGGCGGTGGCGAAACCGCACCCGATCCGCCTGGCCGACATCGAAACGGTGGATGAGCAAAAGGCGCGCATCGTCGCCAATACGCGCCAGTTCGTTGCCGGACATGGGGCCAACAACGTGCTGCTCACCGGCTCGCGCGGCTGCGGCAAATCCTCGCTGGTGAAAGCGGTGCTCAATGAATTTGCGTCCGCTGGCTTGCGCCTGATCGAGGTGGACAAGGAAGATCTGCTCGACCTGCCGGATATCGTCGATCTTCTGCAGAACAGGCCGGAGCGTTTCATCCTGTTCTGCGACGACCTTTCGTTTGAAGCGGGAGAAACCGCGTACAAAGCGTTGAAATCGGTGCTCGACGGTTCTGTCGCCGCGCCGCCCGACAACGTGCTGATCTACGCGACGTCGAATCGCCGCCACCTGATGCCGGAGTACATGGCGGACAACCTGGAGCACCAGAAAATCGGCGATGAAATTCACCCGGGCGAGGCGGTCGAGGAAAAAATTTCCCTGTCGGAACGCTTCGGCCTGTGGATTTCCTTTTATCCCTTTTCGCAGGAGGATTACCTCGCCGTGTTCGCCCATTGGGCGGCAGAACTCGGCGTGCCGGCGGCGGTGATCGCGGCCAACGAGCGGGAGGCGCTCAACTGGGCGCTGGCACGCGGTTCGCGCTCCGGTCGGGTGGCCTGGCAGTTTGCCCGCGATCTGGCGGGGAGGCAGCCGTGAAACCTGTCGTCGAAGTGGCCGCCGCCGTGCTCTTGCGCGCGGATGGGCGTGAGTTTTTGCTCGCTCAGCGCCCGCCGGGCAAGGTCTATGCGGGCTACTGGGAATTTCCCGGCGGCAAGGTGGAGCCGGGTGAAACGGTGGAAACCGCCTTGCGCCGCGAATTGCAGGAAGAGCTGGGGATCGTGGTGACGGCCTGCCACCCTTGGCTGACGCGCCAATTCACCTATCCGCACGCCACGGTGCGCCTGAATTTCTGGCAGGTGACGGCCTGGAAGGGTGAAATCGGCATCAGCGCGCCGCTCGAACACAGCGCGGTGGCCTGGGTGGCGCGCGGTGCCGCGCCCGAATTGGCCCCCATCCTGCCGGCCAATGGCCCCATCTTGAAAGCGCTGGAACTGCCGGAAACCCTGCTGATTTCGATGGCGGAAGTCCAGGGGGTGACGCACTGGCTGGCCCGTCTGGAAGCGTATTTGCAGGCGGGGCAGCAGGCGTCCCTGCCGCCGCCGCTGATCCAGATTCGCGACAAGACCCTGGCGGCAGCCGAGCGCGCCGCTTTGGCGCGGGCGGCGGTCGATCTGGCACGCAGCCACGGGGCGCGGGTCGTCATCAACGACGATGCCGATCTCGCTCATGCCTGCGCGGCCGATGGCTTGCACCTTTCTGCTGCCGCGCTGGCGGCCTGCGCCGTGCGTCCGGATTTTGCCTGGGTCGGCGCCTCCTGCCACGACGCGGGGGAAATCGCCCGCGCCGGCCTGCTCGAACTGGATTACGCCCTGCTCGGCCCGGTATTGCCGACGCCTACCCATCCCGGCGCGGCGGGTCTGGGCTGGGCGGGGTTCGCCGCGCAGATCGCGGGAAATATCCTGCCTGTGCTGGCCCTGGGCGGATTGAGCGACAGCCTGCGCGCCTGCGCGCAACAGCACGGCGCGCATGGGCTGGCCTTGATGCGAGGCTGGTGAATCAGTCGTCGTTGGAAAAACCGGGCTGCGCCAGCTCGGCGCTCTGGCCGGCGATGCTGTAGCTGTCGTTGGCCCAGGCACCCAGATCGATCTGCTTGCAACGTTCGGAACAAAACGGCCGCCACGGATTTTCCGGCGACCAGGGCGCGCTGTCGCCGCATTGCGGGCAGCGTACCTGACGAGGAGGTTTGGTCATGGTTGAATGCGGGTTGAGTGTGAGTTGAACGCGGGTTGTGCTGGTGAAGAAAGCGGGCGTGCGCTGACAAGGCGGGAATTATTACCCGCATGCCCGCTCAAAGGCCAGCGGGTATCGATCGGATTTGCAGGAGAATGTAATGCAGCGCTTCATTCGCATGCTGGCTTATCTGGGTCTGGCCAGTTTCCTGGTCTGGGCGCAGTTGGGCCAGGCGACAGCAAAGGAGAAGAAAGTGGAAAGCATCGTGCTCGGCATGGGGTGTTTCTGGGGCGCGGAAAAACGCATGGCGGAATTGCCCGGCGTCATCGACGTGGAAAGCGGCTATGCCGGCGGTGACAGCGCGCAGGCGACTTACCGGCAGGTGCTGGCAATGGAACAGCGCCTGCGGCAGGGGCAGAGCCAGGTGCGCAATCACGCCGAGGTGATCAAGGTGCGCTTCGATCCGCGGCAAGCCGGTCTGGCCCGTGTGCTGGCGCATTTTTGGGAGAACCACGATCCCACTCAGGGCGACCGCCAGGGCAACGACCGGGGCAGCAATTACCGCAGCGCGATCTATTACGCCGACGCGGCGCAGAAGGAAACCGCGCTGAAAACGCGCGAGATCTATCAGGCTGCGCTGACGAAAGCCGGTTTTCCGGGCATCACCACGGAAATTGCGGCCTTGCGCAACTACAGCCGGGCAGAAGAGGAACATCAGGATTATCTGCAGAAAAACCCCAATGGCTACTGCGGCCTGGGCGGGACGGGCGTGACCTACCCCGGCGTGGAGCCCGTTTCTGCCGCGGCTGCCGGGAAAGTCAAGGCGAAGGCGGCGCTGGACCCCGCCAAGCTCGATCGCGCGCGGCAATTGATCGTGTTCGAATCGGAAGAATGCGCGTTCTGCCGCAAATTCGCCGCTGAAATCCTCGCTGCATGGCAGGCCGAAGTGCCCGTCGCCCGCAGTCTGAGCGTGCAGCCTCCGGAAGGCTGGTCCCTGGAAAAGGCGCTTTTCGCCACTCCGACCATCGTCTTGTTTGAAAATGCCCGGGAAGTCTCGCGTTATACCGGCTACGACGGCGACCGCGAAGCCTTCTGGCGCTGGCTGGGCAATCAACTTCTCAGCCCGGAGCAGCGGCGCATCGCCTTCGAACAAGGCACCGAGCGGCCCGGCACCGGCTCGCATCTGGACGAAAAACGCCCCGGCACCTTCGTGGACCCCGTCAGCGGCGCGCCGCTCTTTCGCAGCGACAGCAAGTTTGAAAGCGGCAGCGGCTGGCCCAGCTTCTTCCAGCCCCTGCCCGGTGCCATCACCCTGCATTCCGACCGCTCGCACGGCATGGTTCGCACCGAAGTGCGCAGCGCCAGTTCCGGCATCCACCTCGGCCACGTTTTCGACGACGGCCCGCCGCCCAGCGGCAAGCGTTACTGCATCAACGGCAAGGTGCTGAAATTCGTGCCGGATGCGCCGACAGGCAAACCTTGAAGCGGGGCGGGTTTAGAGATTGCAGAAGGTCAGCGCGAAAGTGACGTCGTGATCGCAGCTGCGGGCCTTGATTTCGTTGACCGGGGGCCGGGTGAAGCGGATGTTGAGGAAGTATTTGTTGGCGCTGACTTCCGGGATGGCGGTTTCGCCGGCGTCGAGTTCGACGCGCACCATTTGTGCCGAGGTGCCGCCCAGATTGAGCTGGAACTGGCCGAGTTTGGCGAGATGGTTCTGGGCGTGGCCGCTGGAGCGCAACAGGCGCAGGACGATGGCTGCCGCGTCGCGCAGGGCAAACAGGGGCTTGCTCCAGGTTTCCAGATCGCTGCGGCGTTTTTCCACGTCGCGGTGCAGCCACCAGTGATAGGAAGGCAGATCGAACTCGCAGACGCCGCCGGGAATGGCGACGCGGCTCTTGATGCTCATCAGCCAGTCGTTGTCGCGCAGGTGCTGGCCGATCTTGCCGTTCGTGGCGAGCAGCGCGGCGGAGGATTGCTCGATTTCATAGAGCGCGCCGGAGAGCGCTTCTTCGGAAATTTCGGGGTTGTTGCGAAAACCGAGGAGCGTTTGCCGCTGGCGTTCCAGCTCCTGCAACAAATCCATCTTGAGGTCGGCGCGCCCGGCGGTTTCGAGAATCTCGAACAGGGTGGCCAGCGCCGCGTGGTGCTCCAGGCGGCCATCGGCCTGGATGAAATACGCCGCTTTCTCGAACAGGTCTTCGAGACGCAGGAGCGTGCGGATACGCTCATTGAACGGGTATTCGTAGAGGATCACTCGGCAATCGGGCTGTCTGGTGGCGCGCTGGAAACGATGGAAATCTGCGCCGGGTACGGGTGAGCAGATTCGGCTGTTTGGAAAATTCCCTTTATTCTGAACGAATTGGGGTTAAATCTCAATGGGTTTCCTGAGCTTATTTTGCAGCTTGCCGAGCCAGGGCTGCGTGCAGGTAATGTCGGTGCAAGGGAGGAATCTGCGCTTCCAGCCGGGCGAGATCGCCGCTGTTGTCGATGACGTCATCGGCTATCGCGAGTCGTTCGGCGCGGCTGGCCTGGCTGGCCAGGATGCGCTCGACTTCTGTTTGCGTCAGGCCGTTGCGCGCCATGACACGCCGGATTTGCCGTTCCGGCGGGCAATCCACCACCAGAATGCGGTCGCAGCGGCTTTGCCAGTCGGCAGATTCGGTGAGCAGCGGCACATCGAAGAGCACGTAGGCGGTCTGGCTGGCTTGCGCGCGCGCCAGGGCTGTTTCGCGGATGCGGGGGTGGAGGATGGCTTCCAGGCGGCGGCGGGCGTCGGTGTCGGTAAAAACGCGCTGGCGCATGGCGGCGCGATCGAGCGCGCCGTCGGCGCTGAGGATGTCCGTCCCGAAGCTGGCGCATAAAGCAGGCAGGGCGGCCCCGCCGGGGGCGGTGAGTTCGCGGGCAATGGCGTCGGTGTCGATCAGGTCCGCGCCAAGGCGCACGAAATGCGCGGCCACGGTGCTTTTGCCACTGCCGATGCCGCCTGTCAGGCCGACACAGTACGGGAATCGGGGTGCATTCACTGGCAGTCCTGGGCCGGGAAATCGGCCAGGGTGCCTGCCAATGCGCTGCGCAGCGTTGCTTGCTGCTCGGCGGGGCCGCGCAGGCGTACGACCGGGCCATCGCTTTTGTCGGGCCGTGCCGCGACGATGGCCGAGCGCACCCCTTGATTGCGCAGGTGCGCCAGATGGTCGTTGGCGCTTTTCTCGCTGCTGAAAATGCCCAGGGAAATCGCGTGGCGTTGTGCGCCGTCCTGCACGATGAAGTAATCCTTGACGCCCAGGGATTTCAATTCCCCCGCTTTTTTGTCGGCCCCGGCGCGGTCGGCGAGCGGCGGAATGAAGACCCACCAGCTGTGCGCAGATGCGGGGATTTCCTGCCAGGTGAACTCGGAGAATTTCGAAGTGGTCAGCAGTTGCAGCGCCGCGCGATCGGCGTTTGGCAGGTTGGACCACTGCAGGCAGATGGTTTCCCGGTCCTGGCTCGTGCCGGTGGCCTGGGAGGAGGGCGGTTTTTCTGCCGGAGGCGCGCCGACATCGGGCGGCTCGCCCCGGCTGAGGATGCGTACCTGCTGCGGATTGATTTCCTGCGCGTTGGCCGCTTCGTTGCCGACTTCCTCGCCAAACAGGCCGTGACTGAAGGCGTAGAACAGGAGGTTGGCAAGAACGAGCAGGAAGATCAGGATGCGCATGGAAGTGTGCCTCGTGGTGCCTTGCCGCGCCGCTCAACCCAGGTGCTTCAGCGGCAGGTGCTGCAGGGATTCGGCAATCGCTTCGGCGGGGTACTCGTAATCTTCCAGCTTGCCGCTGAAATACTTGTCGTAGGACGCCATGTCGAAGTGGCCGTGGCCGGTCAGGCAGAAGAGAATGACCTTTTCCTCGCCGGTCGCCTTGCAGCGCAGCGCCTCGTCGATGGCGGCGCGAATGGCGTGGCAGGATTCCGGGGCCGGGATGATGCCTTCGGCGCGGGCGAACTGCACGCCGGCCTCGAAAGTGCCGACCTGCGGCACGGCCAGGGCTTCAAGCTGTTTTTCGTGGAAGAGCTGCGACAGCAGCGGCGAAGCGCCGTGGTAGCGCAGGCCGCCGGCGTGGATGCCGGGCGGCATGAAATCGTGGCCGAGCGTGTACATCTTCATGATCGGCGTGTAGCCGGAAGCGTCGCCGTAATCGTAGGTGTAGGCGCCCTTGGTCAGCGTCGGGCAGGACGTCGGCTCGACCGCCACCAGCCGCATTTTTTCCGCCCGCTTGTCGCCGGCGGCGCGATCCGCCAGAAAGGGGAAGGCGATGCCGCCGAAGCTGGAACCGCCGCCGCAGGGGCCGAACACCACGTCCGGGTAGAGGCCGATCTTCTCGAACTGCTTTTTCGCTTCCAGGCCGACGATGGATTGATGCAGGATGACGTGATTGAGCACCGAGCCGAGCGTGTAGCAGGTGTGCGGATCGGCGGCGGCTTCTTCCACCGCTTCCGAAATGGCCAGACCGAGCGAACCTTCGCAGTTGGGATCGGCGGCCAGAGCGGCGCGGCCCGCGTTGGTGAGATTGGTCGGGCTGGCGAAAACTTCCGCCCCCCAGGTCTGCATCATGGAGCGGCGGAAAGGTTTTTGCTGGTAGCTGACGTTCACCATGAACACGCGCACCGGCAGGCCGAACATCTGGCCGGCGTAGGCGATCGACGAACCCCACTGGCCGGCGCCGGTTTCGGTGGTCAGTTTTTTGGTGCCGGCCAGCTTGTTGTAATACGCCTGCGGCACGGCGGAATTGGGTTTGTGCGAACCGGCGGGCGAAACGCCTTCGTATTTGAAGAAAATCTTGGCCGGCGTTCCCAGCATCTGCTCCAGGCGCAGCGCCCGGCACAGCGGGGCGGGCCGCCATTGGGCGTAAATCTGGCGCACTTCCTCGGGAATGGCGATCCAGCGCTCGCTGCTCATTTCCTGTTCGAGAATCGGCCCCGGAAAAATCGCTCCCATCGCTTCCGGCGGCACCGGGTTGCCGTCCGGCCCGAGCGGCGGCGCGGGCGGGTTGGTCATGTCGGCGACGACGTTGTACCAGTGGGTGGGAATCTCGTCCTGAGCCAGGTCGATGCGCAGCGGTGTCATAAGTCTCTCTCCAGGCGATGGATGCCACAAACCCGCTAAATTACCCGAAAAGCCGTGCCGGACCAAGGGCGGAGCGATGCCGTGCGTCGGTTCGGAGGAATCGGTACCTGGCAGGGGGCAAGGCGTGCATTCCAGAGAGCGATCGGTATAATGCGAATGGTTCCTAGTTCCGGTATTTGTTGTCATGCCTCAGCAGACCGACGTGCTCGAAAGCGCCGCTCACACCCTCTATTGCGATCATCATCGCTGGCTTCAGCACTGGCTGTGGCGCAAAGTCGGCTGCCCGCACCAGGCGGCCGACCTGACGCAGGATACATTCGTGCGCCTGCTCGGTTCCCGCGAGTTCGACCGCCTCCACGAGCCGCGTGCTTTCCTGATGACGCTGGCGCAGCGCGTGCTGTTCAATTTCTGGCGTCGCCGCAATCTGGAAAATGCCTGGCTCGAGGCGCTTTCCGGACAGCCGGAAGCGCATGCGCCATCGGCGGAGGACTATGCGCTGGTGCGGGAGGCCATCGAAACGCTCGACCGCCTGCTCGACGGCTTGCCGGTGCGCACCCGCAAGGTGTTCCTGATGCGCCGTCTGGAAGAAATGACGTATGCCGAAATCGCGCGGGCGCTCGGCATTTCCGTGCCGACCGTCGAGCGTGACATGAAGCTGGCGCTGACGCACTGCTGGCTGGCCCGCCCCGATTTTGCGCCTGAGTCTGCCGCCCCTGCCGGCGCGCCGGGCAAGGCAATACCAGCGTGAGCGCCGCCTTGCCCCGCCTGCTCGATCCTGTCGCCGAAACCGCCATCGACTGGCTGGTGCGGCTCGACTCCGGTCAAGCCAGCGACGAGGAGCGCGCCGCCTTCGCCGAATGGCTGGACGCCGACCTGCGCCACCGCAACGCCTGGCAGGCGATTTCCGGTCTGCTGGATACGCCTGTCGCTGTGCTCAGGGAAGCCGAAATCCGCTTGCCCGGCCAAGGCCGTGCTGCCCGTCAGGCGCTGACCGCACCGGCGCGGCGCAAGATGCTGCTCAACGGCACTGCGACCCTGTTGCTGCTCGGCCTGGGGAGCTATGCGTTGCACCGCCAGCATCCCCTGAGCGGCTTGGTTGCCGACTTGCGTACGGCGACCGGCGAGCGCCGCGAACTGCGGCTGGCCGACGGCAGCACGCTGATTCTGAATGCCCGCAGCGCGGTGGACGTCGAATTCAGCGAAAGAACCCGGCTGCTGCGCCTGCGGCAGGGCGAAATCCTCGTTCATACTGCCGCCGACCGCAGCCGGCCGCTGATCGTGCGCACCGAGCACGGCGAAGCGCGCGCCCTCGGCACCCGTTTCAGCGTGCGGCTGGCGGATGAACATAGCGAACTCGCGGTGCTCGAACACCGCGTGCAACTTACCGCCAGCGACGGCAGCCAGCAGGTTTTTGCCGCAGGCAGCAGCGCCCGCTTCTCGGCAGTCGGCATCGAAGCCAGCACGGCCAGCGCCGCGCCGTTGGTCGCCTGGAGCGATGGCCAACTCGACGTGCGCGACCGCCCGCTGGGCGAAGTCGTCGCCGCGCTGCGCGCGTACAAACGCGGTTATCTGCGCGTTTCCCCGCAGGCTGCGGCCTTGCGCGTCTACGGCGTGTTCCCGCTCGACGACCCGGATGCCACGCTGCGTGCGCTGGCGGAAACGCAGCCCATCGCGATCCGGCAATACGGGGCGCTGCTGACCTTGCTCGAACACCGCAACGAAGCCAGGTGAAGGACAAAAAAGGGTAAGCCGGGCGGCTTTGGCGGCGCTGTTTGTCGGCGCGAAAAAATTGCGTCGCAAAAAAAATTTCAGAATCGTGATGGGTTTTCCCCGTTCGCGGGACATGACTACTGAACCGTTCGCGTTCAACGACCTCAATGCCCGCCAAGGAAAATTCATGAACCATCTCCCCCGCCTCCAGCCATTGCGCTGCGCCATCGCCGTATCGCTCGCTTTTGCCAGCCTGACCGCTGCTGCCCAGAATACCGAATCGACTCGTGCATCCGCCGAAGCTGCGGCTGTCCGGAATTGGGACATCCCCGCCGCGCCGCTGGCTGACACGCTGGCCCGTATCGCCAAGGAAGGCGGCCAGCGCCTGTCTGCCGATCCGGCCTTGATTGCAGGCAAGAGCGCGGCGCCGGTGCGTGGCAGCCTCAGCCCCGCTGCGGCTGCGCGGCAGGCGCTGGCGGGAACCGGGCTGGAGCTGGTGGTCACGGATGGCGGCACGCTGACCGTGCGCCCGCTTCCGCCGCCGGTGCGTCTGCCCAGTGGCGAAACCGCCCTGGCGCCGATGACGGTGACGGCGCTCTCCGCCCGTCCCGGCGATCTGCCGCCCGTGCATGCCGGCGGCCAGGTCGCCAAGGGCGCGCGGCTGGGGCTGATGGGCAATGTCGAGGTGATGGACACGCCGTTCAGCGTCACCAGCTACACCGCCAAGGTGATCGAGGACCAGGGCGCGCGCACCGTCGCCGACGTGCTGCGCAACGACGCCGCGGTGCGTTTTGCCACCTCCGACGGCCACCCGTTCGAGAATTTCCGCATCCGCAATTTCTCCGTCAACCAGAACGAAATGACCATCGGCGGCATGTACGGCCTGGCACCCTATGGTCACACGCCGGTCGAGATGTTCGAGCGCGTCGAACTCTTGCGCGGGCCGAGCGCGCTGTTCTCCGGCATGGCTCCGGCGGGGGCGCTGGGCGGCACGATCAATCTGGTGCCGAAACGTGCCGGTGCGGAGCCGCTGACCCGCGTGACGCTCGAATACATCGGCAAAAGCCAGTTCGGCACCCGCTTCGACGTGGCCCGCCGCCTGGGCGAACGCCAGGAATGGGGCGTGCGCGTGAACGGCTCCTTCTCCGATGGCGACACCGAATTGGATGGGCAATCCAAGCAGCGCCAGTTCTTCTCGGCGGCGCTCGATTACCGCAACGGCGGTTTCAGAGGTTCGCTGGATGCTTACTACAGCAAGGAAAAATTCGACGACGGCACGCCTGCCGGCATCTTCTTCCGCTCGGTTCCCGACGTGCTGAAAGCGCCCGCTGCCGACAGTAACCTGTTCCCCGCCGCCTATGGCCGGGCCGAGAACAAGGCCGCCATCCTGCGCGCCGAATACGCCTTCAACGACACCGTGACGGCCTTTGCCAACGTCGGCGTGCGGCACGGCAAGGTTGCCGGTTTCTTCACTGGCACCTGGGTCACGCCGTCCTCGGCGAACGGTGCCAGCACGGTGTCGATGTCCGGCCAGCGCATGTACGAGGAGAACGTGAACACCGAGGCCGGTCTGCGCTTCAACTTCAACACCGGCAGCATCAACCACGAGATGACGGTGCAGGCCTCGCGCCTGAAGATGGATTATGGCTACGCTGCCAATTCCAACAATGGCAATACCAACATGTACGATCCATCCTACGTCGCCATGCCCGCGCTGCCGGCCAAGGCGCTCAAGTGGTCGGACAAGACCTTCGACAGCCTGGCGCTGGTCGATACGCTGACCCTGCTCGACGACCGCCTGCGCCTGACGCTGGGCCTGCGCCACCAGAGTTTCAAGGTCGACCCGACGGCGGCGGGCCGCACGACCGGGGGCGAGAACGACTACGACAAGAGCGTGGTCACGCCTGCCGTGGGTGTGGTGTTCAAACCCTGGGGGCCGAATGTGTCGCTGTATGCCAGCTACGTGCAGGGTCTGAGCCAGGGCGGCAGCATCTCGACGACCAACGGCTACGTGCGCAACCACACTTTCGCGCCTTACGAAACGAAACAGGGTGAAATCGGCGTCAAGTGGAATGCGGGCAGCTTCACCAATACGCTGGCGCTCTATCAGATCACCCAGCCGACGCTGATTTCCTTCAACGTCGCGGGCGGCCTGGACGCTACCGACGGCGGCGAAAAGCGCGTGCGCGGTCTGGAGTGGAACACCTTCGGCGAACTCACGCGCGGCGTGCGTCTGCTGGGTGGCGTGGTCTATGCGCAAGGGGTGCAGGCCAAGACCCAGGGCGGTCTGCTGGATGGCGACACCGCCGTCGGCTCGCCGAAGTGGCAGGCCAACCTCGGGGCCGAATGGGATGTGCCCGGTGCGCCCGGTCTGACGCTGACCAGCCGCGTGGAGGCCAGTTCCAGCCAGTGGCTGACCAACAACCACTCGCACAAGCTGCCCGGCTGGGGTGTGCTCGACCTAGGCGCGCGCTACGCCACCAAGTTGCAGGGGCGTGATGCGGTACTGCGCCTGAACGTGAGCAACGTCGCCAACCGCGATTACTACGCTGGCATCTTCCGCGAAGGCGCGGCGATTGCCACCATCGGCGCGCCGCGCCCGGGATCGGCCTGTCCTGCCGACGCGGCC
>OGQD01000508.1_pt1 | contig 29056 bp, 23 predicted proteins | sample 1553091 | NCBI WGS metagenome assembly OGQD01 (sample SAMEA2580290, study PRJEB22360) | human gut metagenome | biome: human gut; feature: human-associated habitat; material: faeces | place: Denmark | collected 2008/2010
CTGCCGAACGGGGGGGGGGGTGGCGGGGGGCGCCCGCCGCGATTGGTGACGATGGCGGAAGCGCGCTTCATCACCGGCTCCCAGTTGGGGTCGGTCATGTCGGCCACCAGCACGTCGCCCGGCTGCACCTTGTCCATTTCCTTGGGATCATGCACCACGCGCACCGGGCCGATGCCGATCTTCTGGCCGATGGCGCGACCGGAGGCGAGCACCTTGGAGAAGGATTTCAGCTTGAATTTTTCCTGGCGGCTGCCGTGCGCCTGCGACTGCACGGTTTCTGGGCGGGCTTGCAGGATGTAGAGCTTGCCGTCGACGCCGTCCTTGCCCCATTCGATGTCCATCGGGCGCTGATAGTGCTTCTCGATGATCTGGGCGTAGCGGGCCAGTTCCATCACTTCGTCGTCGTCGATGGAGAATTTCTGGCGCAGGTCTTCCGCCACGTCTTCGGTGATCGTGGATTTGCCAGCCACTTTTTCAGCGGCGAAGGTCATCTGGATCATCTTGGAGCCGAGGTTGCGGCGGATCACCGCCTTCTTGCCCCGTTCCAGCATGGGCTTGTGCACGTAGAACTCGTCCGGATTCACCGCGCCCTGCACCACAGTTTCGCCCAGGCCGTAGCTGGAAGTGACGAACACCGCATCACGGAAGCCGGATTCGGTATCGAGCGTGAACATCACGCCCGCCGCGCCTTTGTCCGAGCGCACCATGCGCTGAATGCCCGCCGACAGCGCCACGTCGGCATGGACGAAGCCCTTGTGCACGCGGTAGGAAATGGCGCGGTCGTTGTAGAGCGAGGCAAACACTTCCCTGATCGCGTGCATGATGTTTTCCAGGCCGACGATGTTGAGGAAGGTTTCCTGCTGCCCGGCGAATGAGGCATCCGGCAGATCCTCGGCGGTCGCCGAGGAGCGTACGGCGAACGACATGTCGGCGTTCGACTCGGCCACCAGACGCTGGTATTGCTCGGTGATGGCGATGGTCAGTTCCATCGGGAAAGGCGTGTCGAGAATCCACTGACGGATTTCAGCGCCGGTCTTGACCAGCGCGTTCACGTCATCGACGTCGAGCGCATCGAGCGTGTCGTTGATCTTTTTATCCAGCCCGGATTGCGCCAGAAACAGGCGGTAAGCGTGCGCCGTGGTGGCGAAACCGCCCGGCACCCGCACGCCGGTATCGGCCAGTTGCGAGATCATCTCGCCAAGCGAGGCATTCTTGCCGCCAACCTGGTCGACGTCGGTCATGCGCAGTTTTTCAAAGGGGATGACGAGGGTTTCCATGGGTTTCCTTTCGGGATTTCAAACGTGGGGGATTACTGGATTGCCGCAGAGGCGGTGAATTTCAGAAAACATCTCACGACTCCGCCGCCAATCGACGCTCGGCGGTTTCGCGGCGGGCGACGGAGCGCAGGGTCTGGGCCAGGGTTTCGCGCACGAAATCAATGTGGGTCTCGGCGCCGGCGCGCGCCGCCTGCGGCTTGCGTTCGCGGATGGCGGCGTGGATGGCCGCGTGCTGGCTGGCAAGAAGCTGCCCGGCGGCGGCGACGTTCTTCAATTCGCCCAGGTTGAGTTCGATACTGTCCTGCATCAGGCGCAGCAGCGCGGAGGAAAGGTGGGCGATGAGCGCATTGTGGGCGGCTTCGCCGATGGCTTGATGAAAGGCGATGTCCGCCGCCGCGCGCGCGGCGATGTCGCTGCCGGCCACCGCTGCCTGCAATTGTTCGAAAGCCTGTCCGAGACGTTGCAGATCGGCCTCGGTGGCACGCTCGGCGGCCCACTCGGCGGCCTGCCCTTCCAGCATGCGGCGAAATTCCAGCATGTCCTCGCGCAGATTCGGATAGGAACCGACCATCGCCTGCCACGGATCGAAGAAGCTCGCTTCCAGCGCCGCCGTGACGTAAGTGCCGCCGCCCTGCTGGCTGCGCAGCAGGCCTTTCGAGGCGAGGTTCTGGATCGCCTCGCGCAGGCTCGGGCGCGACACGCCGAGTTCCGCCGCCAGCTCGCGCTCCGCCGGCAGCCGGTCGCCCGGTTTCAGCGAACCTTCGAGGATGCGTTGTTCCAGAGTCGTTGCCACCGCATCGGAAATGCGCGGCACTTTCAGCTTGCCCATAAATGGTAAGACCAAATTATTTGGTAAGACCACGAGATTCTAGAGAAGCTCTCAGGTCAGGGCAAGATGATTTTTGAAAAATCGCCGCAGGCTGACGTATGGAAAAAACCAAAAACAAGAATTTTTACTTTTGATTCAATGAAATAAAAGAAACAACACCACCTAACCCAGCTCCATGTGACAGATTTTCCGCAGTGCACGATTGACCCCAAACGCACTTTACCTTAGATTTCCACCCTAAGCATTCTTGGTCTTACCATTTAACCAAGTCAGGCACACACCGCTAACCCCACCCGAGACAACCCATGTCCACTCCCCCGAGCGACGTTTATTTTTTCGCCACCTGCTTGGTCGACCAGTTCTTTCCCGAGGCCGGACTGGATGCCATCACCCTGCTGGAACGAACAGGCATCACGGTGCACTTTCCGGAAAACCAGACCTGCTGCGGGCAGCCCGCCTACACCAGCGGCTTTCCCGAGCAGGCGCGGCAGGTCGCGGCGCAACAGCTCGATCTGTTCCCGGAGGATTGGCCGGTGATCGTCCCTTCCGGCTCCTGCGCCGGAATGATGAAGCACCACTATCCCAAGCTCTTCGCCGACGACCCGGCGCGCCGGGAAAAAGCGGAGCGGCTCGCGCCGCGTATCTACGAATTCACGCAATTCCTGACCGACGTTCTCGACTATCAGCCTGACATGAACCAAGAAGGCCAGGAAGATCTCGTGGTGCTGCACACCTCCTGCTCGGCCCGCCGCGAGATGAACGTTCACCTGAGCGGGAGCAAGCTGCTCGAAAAACTGCCCGGCGTGCGCATCGCGCAACAGGACCACGAGGCGGAATGCTGCGGTTTCGGCGGCACGTTTTCGCTCAAGCAGCCGGAAATCTCGGCGGCGATAGTGGAGGACAAGGTCGATGCGCTCCTCGCCAGCGGCGCCAGGCGCGTCGTCAGCGCCGATTGCGGCTGCCTTGCGAACATCCTAGGCCACGCCGCCTGGCGCGACCGGCAGGCCGGGCGCAACAGCCCCAGCCTGCCCGGCGAGCACATCGCCAGCTTTCTGCTGCGCCAGAGTGGTGGAAAAAGCGGAGCAAAATCATGAACGCCCGCGAACGCATCCTGGAAAAGCTGCGCCGCGCCGCGCCCGCGCAGAAAAAACCCGCGCCGGACGTCGCCGGCTGGTATGCGCGCCGGGCCGCGCCCGCAAACGACGCCGCAAGGATCGAACGCTTCTGCACCAACATCGAACTCGCCCACGCCGAAACGCACCGCGCCAGCGCCGCTGATTGGCCACAACGGGTGCATGAACTGCTGCGCGAGCGCGGCATCGGCAGGCTGCTGGTCGCCGCCGGCACGCCGCACGGCGAAACGGCGCTGGACGAGTTGCCGCCGCGCGGCATCGAATGCAGCGTCTATGACCAGCCCATCGAAGTCTGGAAAACGGAACTCTTCGCGGCCACCCCGGCCAGCTTGACCGCCGCCCGCGCCGCCATTGCCGAAACCGGCACCCTGATCCTCTGGCCGGATGCCCGCGAACCCCGCCTGATGTCCCTGGTGCCGCCCGTGCACATCGTTTTGCTCGACGCCACGAAAATCCACGACAGTTTGTTCGCAGCCATGACCTCGGAACGCTGGACGGACGGCCTGCCGACCAACGCGCTGCTCATCTCCGGCCCCTCGAAAACCGCCGACATCCAGCAAACGCTGGCCTACGGCGCGCACGGCCCGAAGGAATTGATCGTTCTGTTGTTGGAAAACACGCTGGAAAACGTACCGGAGGATGCGGCATGAACCAACAGCCCCTCCACTTCAAACCCGCCGCCGATTTTCGCCAGCGCGCCCAGGCGGTGGTCGATGATCCCTTCCTGCGCCAGAGTTTTCGCGGCGCGATGGATTTCCTCATGGCCAAGCGCGCCGCGCAGTTTCCCGATGGCGAGGAACGCGAATCCCTGCGCGCGCTCGGCGAAGCCATCCGCCAATACAATCTGGCGAAACTGCCCGATCTGCTGGCGCAACTGGAAGAAAAGCTCACGCAAAACGGCATCCGCGTGCATTGGGCGCAGACGCCGGAGGAAGCCAACGCCGTCATCCTCGGCATCATCCAGAACCACGGCGCGACCCGGATGGTCAAGGGCAAGTCGATGGTGAGCGAGGAAATCGAACTCAACCACGCCGCCGAAGCCGCCGGCATCGAGGCGCTGGAATCCGACATGGGCGAGTACATCGTGCAACTGGCGGGCGAAAAACCCTCGCACATCATCATGCCGGCCATCCACAAGACCAAGGAGGACATCGCCCGCCTGTTCGCCGAAAAACTGCCGGGCGTGGCCTATACCGACAACGTCGATGCGCTGATCCAGATCGGCCGCGAGGTGCTGCGGCGAAAATTCATGGAAGCCGAAATCGGGCTGTCCGGCGTCAATTTCGCCGTTGCCGAAAGCGGCACCCTGTGTCTGGTCGAAAACGAGGGCAACGGCCGCATGTGCACCACCGCGCCCGCCATTCACATCGCCGTCACCGGCATCGAAAAGGTGGTGGAAAAGCTGGAACACCTGCCGCCGCTGCTGTCTTTGCTCACCCGCTCGGCCACCGGGCAGAACATCTCCACCTACTTCAACATGATTTCCTCGCCGCGCAAACCCGGCGAAAAGGACGGCCCGGAGGAAGTGCATCTGGTGCTGCTCGACAACGGGCGCAGCCAGGCCTATGCCGACGAGCAGCTACGCCAGACCCTGCAATGCATCCGCTGCGGCGCCTGCATGAACCACTGCCCGGTCTATGCCCGCATCGGCGGCCACGCCTACGGCACCACCTACCCCGGCCCCATCGGCCAGATCGTTTCGCCGCACCTGCTCGGGCTGGACGCGGCCGGCGGCCTGACCACCGCATCGTCCCTGTGCGGGGCCTGCGGCGAAGTCTGCCCGGTGAAGATTCCGATTCCCGAACTGCTGATCCGGCTGCGCAGCGAACACTTCGCGCCGCCGCCGCCCGATTCGGCGCATCCGGCAATGCGCGAGCAGGGCGCCGGCCACAGCGCCTGGCAATCGGCCATCTGGCGCGCCTGGGCCGCCGCCTACCGCTCCCCCGCCCTCTACCGCGCCAGTTCCTGGCTGATGAGCCGCCTCAACTGGCTGACCCCGCGCCGGCAAGCCGGCTGGACGGCCGTGCGCACCCCGCTGCAGCCGGCGGGGCAGCGGCTGCGCGACCGGCTCCGGGAACGCCGGTCGGCGGATCAATAATGCGGCGGAATCTCGTCGCGCAGGCTGCGCCACTCGCCCGTGGCGCTCTGCTCGGCGCGGCTGCGTAACTGCTGCAACTCGCCCGCCAGCCATTCGATCTGGCGTTGCTGCTGATACACCAGCTTATTCAGGGCGTCGATCTGCTCCTCGGCGAAGCTGATCTTGATTTCCAGGTCGGTCAGGCGTTTTTCCATGAGGTTTCACCGGGGCGGCGGGCGCCGCTTTTTGCGGCATTCGCGGCGCTCATGCAACAGTGGCAGCGTCGCGCCGACCAGGGTCAGCGCGCACAGTCCGAAAACGTACCAGCCCATGCCCGGCGTGCAGAAAAAATGAAGGGCCGCCATCTTACTGCGCCGCAAAAATTTTTGCTGGCAACCTTGACAGGCGCGAAGATCCCTCTAAAATGCGCGCTTCTTCTGCAGGCGGTTAGCTCAGTTGGTTAGAGCGCCACGTTGACATCGTGGAGGTCGTTGGTTCGATTCCAATACCGCCTACCAAAATTCCGAGGAAGCCGTTTTGAACCCGTTCCGAACTTGCACCGCAGTTCAGAAACTCTGATTCGAGTCGGCTTCGTTCATCCAAAAAAAGTGCGGCTCGGCCCGCACTTTTTTTTCGTCCCGAGATTTTGCCATGCCCAACATCACGCTCCCTGACGGCTCCATTCGCAGCTTTGAGCAGCCGGTCACGATTGCCGAAGTCGCCGCCAGCATCGGCGCCGGTCTGGCGCGCGCCGCGCTGGCGGGCAAGATCGACGGCAAGCTGGTCGATACCTCGCACCGCATCGAGCAGGACGCCGATCTGGCCATCGTCACCGACAAGGACGCCGACGGCCTGGAAATCATCCGCCACTCCACCGCGCACTTGCTGGCCTACGCGGTGAAGGAACTGTTCCCGGAAGCGCAAGTCACCATCGGCCCGGTGATCGACAACGGCTTCTACTACGATTTCGCCTACAAGCGCCCGTTCACCCCGGAAGACCTCGCCGCCATCGAAAAACGCATGGCCGAACTGGCGAAAAAGGACATTCCGGTCGCGCGCGAAGTCTGGGAACGCGACGAAGCCGTCAAGTTCTTCCTCGGCATGGGCGAAAAATACAAGGCCGAACTGATCGCCGCAATTCCCGCCGACCAGCAGGTGTCGCTCTACCGCGAAGGCGATTTCATCGACCTCTGCCGCGGCCCGCACGTCCCGTCGACCGGCAAGCTCAAGGTGTTCAAGCTGATGAAGGTGGCCGGCGCCTACTGGCGCGGCGACCACCGCAACGAGCAGTTGCAGCGCATCTACGGCACCGCCTGGGCCAAGAAGGAAGACCTCGACGCCTACCTGCACATGCTGGAAGAAGCCGAGAAGCGCGACCACCGCCGCCTGGGCAAGCAGTTCGACCTGTTCCACATGCAGGACGAAGCGCCCGGTCTGGTGTTCTGGCACCCGAAAGGCTGGGCGGTCTGGCAGGAGATCGAGAGCTACATGCGGCGCGTTTACCGCGACAACGGCTATCAGGAAATCCGCTGCCCGCAGATCCTCGACAAGACGCTGTGGGAAAAATCCGGCCACTGGGAGCACTACAAGGACAACATGTTCACCACGGCGTCGGAAAACCGCGACTACGCGGTGAAGCCGATGAACTGCCCCGGCCACGTCCAGGTGTTCAATTCCGATCTGCGCTCCTACCGCGAGCTGCCGCTGCGCTACGGCGAATTCGGCTCCTGCCACCGCAACGAGCCGACCGGCGCGCTGCACGGCCTGATGCGCGTGCGCGGTTTCGTCCAGGACGACGGTCACATCTTCTGCACCGAGGATCAGATCGAAGCCGAAGTCACTGCCTTCAACGCGCTGGTCAAGAAGGTCTATGCCGATTTCGGCTTCACCGAGGTCGCCGTCAAGCTGGCCCTGCGCCCGGCAGGTCGGGTCGGGTCGGACGCAGTCTGGGACAAGGCGGAAGACGCGCTGCGCGCCGGCCTGCGCGCTTCCGGCCTGGCCTGGGAAGAACTGCCGGGCGAAGGCGCGTTCTACGGGCCGAAGATCGAATTCCACATCAAGGACGCCATTGGCCGCTCCTGGCAGTGCGGCACCATGCAGGTCGATTTTTCCATGCCCGGCCGGCTCGGCGCGGAATACGTCGCCGGTAACGACGAGCGCAAGGTGCCGGTGATGCTGCACCGCGCCATTCTCGGCTCGCTGGAACGCTTCATCGGTATCCTGATCGAAAACTTCGCCGGCGCGCTGCCGCTGTGGCTGGCCCCGGTGCAGGCCGTGGTGCTCAACATTTCGGAAAAGCAGGCCGACTACGCCGCCGCTGTGGCGCAAAAGCTGCACCAGGCGGGCTTCCGCGCCGAGGCGGATTTGCGCAACGAGAAAATTACCTATAAAATCCGCGCACATAGCTTGAACCGGCTGCCTTATCAGCTCGTTGTGGGCGACAAGGAAAAGGCGGACGGACTGGTAGCCGTGCGTACACGTGGAGGTCAGGATCTCGGCCAGATGACGGTCGAGGCGCTGATCGAACGACTTCAAGGTGAAGTCGCTTCACGGAGTGGCACGGCTTAACTTATTGATATTTCGGGGGTTTTACCATAGCTCAGAACAAGGCCCATCGTATCAACGATGAGATAACGGTAGCGGAGATTCGTCTCCAGGGTTTGGACGGGGAACAGCTTGGCATCGTCAATCTGCGCGCGGCATTGCAGATGGCTGAGGAAGCCGGTGTCGATCTGGTCGAGATCGCCCCCACGGCGAAGCCGCCGGTTTGCCGCATCATGGATTACGGCAAATTCAAATACCAGGAGCAGAAGCGCGCCCACGAAGCCAAGCTGAAGCAGAAACAGGTGCAGGTGAAGGAAGTCAAGCTGCGCCCGGGTACCGACGAAAACGATTACCAGATCAAGCTGCGCAACATGACGCGCTTCCTGGAAGAAGGCGACAAGGTCAAGGTCACCCTGCGCTTCCGGGGCCGCGAAATGGCCCACCAGGAGTTCGGCATGCGCCAGCTGGAACGGATCAAGGCGGATCTGGAGACCGTCGGTCAGGTCGAGCAGATGCCCAAGATGGAAGGACGGCAGATGATCATGATCGTCGCGCCGGCCAAGAAGACCAAGCAGTAAGAGCAGTAGGCAGTTTTTATAAATAAGTGCTTTCGGGTAGAGCAAGCGTTTTCGTCGAAAACCACCTGACGGCATGTCATTAAGGAGCATCAAATGCCCAAGATGAAGACCAAGAGCGGCGCCAAAAAGCGCTTCTCGATTCGCGCCGGCGGCACCGTCAAGCGCGGCCAAGCCTTCAAGCGTCACATCCTGACCAAGAAGACCACCAAAGTTAAGCGTCACCTGCGCGGTGCCGCCGCCGTGAACGAGCGCGACGTCGCGTCCGTCCGCGCCATGCTGCCCTACGCGTAAGGAGATAACACATGTCCCGAGTTAAACGTGGTGTAACCGCTCGCGCCCGTCACAAGAAGGTTCTCGCCCAGGCCAAGGGTTATCGCGGCCGCCGCAAGAACGTCTATCGCGTCGCCAAACAGGCGGTGATGAAGGCCGGTCAGTACCAGTACCGCGACCGCCGTCAGCGCAAGCGCCAGTTCCGTTCCCTGTGGATCGTCCGTATCAACGCCGCCGCCCGCGAACTGGGCATGAAGTACAGCACCCTGATGAACGGCCTGAAGAAGGCCAACATCGAAGTCGACCGCAAGGTGCTGGCCGATCTGGCCGTTTTCGACCAGCCGGCATTCGCTGCCCTGGCCGCCCAGGCCAAGGCCAAGCTCGGCGCCTGAGTTCTGGCTCAAGTAGCAAAAGGAGGCGCGAGCCTCCTTTTTTGTTTATTTTGTTTTTCGTTTGTTTTGTTTAATTCCCACCCTGGACTTCCCATGGACAAGCTCGATCAAATCGTCAATGAGGCACGCGCCGCCTTCGCCGCCATTTCCGACCCGGACGCCCTGGAGCAGGCCAAGGCCCGCTTCCTCGGCAAGAGCGGCCAGATCACCGAATTGCTCAAGGGCCTGGGGAAACTCCCGCCGGAAGAAAAGAAAACGGCCGGCGCTGCCATCAACTTGGCCAAGAACGCCGTCGAAGAAGCCCTCAACGCCCGCCGCGAGAGCATCCGCCAGCATGCGCTGGCGGCCCGTCTGGCCGAGGAGGCGCTGGACGTCAGCCTGCCCGGACGCAGCGAAATGCGCGGCGGCCTGCATCCGGTGACGCGCACGCTGGAACGCATCGAAACCCTGTTTGCCTCGATCGGTTTCGCCGTCGCCGACGGCCCGGAAATCGAGGAGGATTTCTTCAACTTCACCGCCCTGAACACGCCGGAGGATCACCCGGCGCGTTCCATGCACGACACGTTTTATCTCAACGACCCGGACGGCTCGCTTGCCGAAAAAGTGCTGCTGCGCACCCACACCAGCCCCATCCAGGCCCGCTACATGCAGGCGCACGTCGCCCGTTTCGGCCATCTGGAAACGCTGCCGGAAATCCGCATCATCGCGCCGGGGCGCGTTTATCGCGTCGATTCGGACGCCACCCACTCGCCGATGTTTCACCAGGTGGAAGGGCTGTGGGTCGGCGAGAACGTCTCCTTCGCCGACCTCAAGGGCGTCATTGCCGATTTCCTGAAAAGCTTTTTCGAGACGGATGAACTCACGGTGCGCTTCCGCCCTTCCTTCTTCCCCTTCACCGAGCCTTCGGCGGAAATCGACGTCGCCTTCATGAGCGGCGCGCTGAAAGGCCGCTGGCTGGAAATCGCCGGCTGCGGCATGGTGCATCCAAACGTGCTGCGCCACGCCGGCATCGACCCGGAAAAATACACCGGCTTCGCCTTCGGCTTCGGCCCCGACCGCCTGACCATGCTGCGCTACGGCGTCAATGACCTGCGCCTGTTCTTTGAAGGCGACTTGCGCTTCCTGCGCCAGTTCGCCTGATTACCCCACAGCCCCCACCGCCCTCATTTTCGCGAGACTGCCATGAAATTCTCTGAATCCTGGTTGCGTAGCTTCGTCAATCCCGCGCTCGACAGCGCCGCGCTCTCCCACAGCCTGACCATGGCCGGCCTCGAAGTCGAGGACATGGCCCCGGTTGCGCCGCCCTTCACCAGCGTCGTCGTGGCGCAGGTCTTGTCCGTCAGCAAACACCCGGACGCCGACCGCCTCAACGTATGCCAGGTCGATATTGGGCCAATGAGTGGAACGGGTACGCCGCAGCAGATCGTGTGCGGCGCGCCCAACGTCGCCGCCGGCCTGAAAGTGCCGTGCGCGCTGCCGGGAGCCAAACTGCCGGGCGATTTCAGGATCAAGGTCGCCAAGGTGCGCGGCGTCGAATCCTCCGGCATGCTGTGCTCGGCCAAGGAACTCGGCTTGGCCGAAGACGCTTCCGGCCTCTTGATCCTGCCCGCCGACGCGCCGGTCGGCACCGGCATCCGCGACTACCTCGCGCTCGACGATACCGTATTCGAAATCAAGCTCACCCCCAACCGCGCCGACTGCCTGTCGCTCAAAGGCATTGCCCGCGAAGTCGGTGCAATTACCGGGGCCACGGCCCATCTGCCGCAAATCGCCGCAGTGCCCGCTGCCGTCGAGGGCACCCGCGCCATTGCGCTCAAGGCCGGCGCTGCCTGCCCGCTCTATTGCGGACGCATCATCAAGGACGTGAACGCCCGCGCCGCGACGCCGGAATGGATGCGCCGCCATCTGGAGCGCAGCGGCCTGCGCTCGATTTCCGCCCTGGTCGACATCACCAACTACGTCATGCTCGAACTCGGCCAGCCCCTGCACGCCTTCGACAACGCCAAACTCGCCGGGGCCATCGAAGTGCGCATGGCGAAGGCCGACGAGCGTTTGCTGCTGCTCAACGGCCAGGAAATCGCCCTGTCCCCGGACGTGCTGCTGATCGCCGACAGCGAAAAACCGCTGGCGCTGGCGGGCGTCATGGGCGGCGAAGAAAGCGGCATCACGCTCGATACGCGCAATCTGTTCCTTGAGTCCGCCTTTTTCGCCCCCGCCGCCATCGCCGGACGTGCCCGCCGCTACAACTTTGCTTCGGACGCTTCACACCGCTTCGAGCGCGGCGTGGATTTCGGCGCAACCCAGGCCGCCATTGAGCGCGCCACGCAACTCATTCTGGACATCTGCGGCGGCAGCGCCGGCCCGGTGGAAGTTGCCCAAAACGCTCTGCCCGAGCGCTCCCCCGTGCGCCTGCGCACCGCGCGCGCCGCCAAGGTGCTCGGCCTGCCGCTCGACAGCGCGCGGGTGGCCGGCATCCTTTCCGGTCTGGCCCTGCAATTCACGCAGGAAGGCGACGAATTCCTCGTCACGCCGCCCTCCTGGCGCTTCGACATGGAAATCGAAGAAGACCTGATTGAGGAAATCGCCCGTCTGGTCGGCTACGACAACATCCCGGCGGTGGCCCCGCAAGCGGCCATGCAGATGCTGCGTCAGCCGGAAACCGAGCGCCCGGCCTCGCGCATCCGGCAATTCCTGGCCGACCGCGGCTATCAGGAAGTCATCAACTTCGCCTTCGTCGACACCGCCTGGGAAGCCGATTTCGCCGGCAAGAGCGCGGAAAACGAACTGATCCGCCTCGCCAACCCCATCGCCAGCCAGATGGCGGTGATGCGCTCCACCCTGTTCGGCGGTCTGATCGACAACCTCGCCACCAACCTCAAGCGCCAGCAAAGCCGCGTCCGCCTGTTCGAGCTGGGGCGCGTGTTCGCCCGCAGCGGCGACCCGGATCAGCCGGTCGCCGGCTACCGGCAACCCTGGCATCTGGCCGCGCTGGCCTTTGGCCCGGCGCTGCCGGAAACCTGGGCGGCAAGCAAGCGCAACGTCGATTTCTACGATCTCAAGGGCGATCTGGAAGCGCTCTTCCCCGCCGCCAGCCTGCGCTTCGAGAAAACCGCCCAGCCCGCCCTCCATCCCGGCCGCGCGGCGCGCATCCTGTACCGGGGCGCGGACATCGGCTGCCTGGGCGAACTGCATCCGCAATGGGTGCAGAAATACGATCTGCCCGCCGCGCCGGTGCTGTTCGAGGTGGATTTCTCGGTGCTGAAGGCGCAGAACGTGCCGGCCTTCGCCGAGTTTTCCCGGTTCCCGGCAGTCACCCGCGACCTCGCCGTGATCGTCGGGCAGGAAGTCCAATGGCAAGCCATTCTGGACGGTCTGCAAACCCGGCTTCCCCCCCTCGTCACCGGCATCCATCTGTTCGATGTTTACACCGGCAAGGGCATTCCGGAAAACAAGAAAAGCCTTGCTTTACGGGTAGTTATGCAAGATACTCAACGCACTTTGCTAGATTCGGAAGTCGATGCTGCGCTGCAATATATCGCCTCTGAACTGGAAAACGGATTTGCCGCCCAGATGCGGGCGTAAAGAAAATTTCAAGCGGAAAGATTCAAGCAAAAATGACCCTGACCAAAGCCGAGCTTGCCGACCTCCTGTTCGAGAAAGTGGGCCTCAACAAACGTGAGGCCAAGGATATGGTGGAGGCTTTTTTCGACGAAATCCGCGATGCGCTGGAAATGGGCGACAGCGTCAAGCTTTCCGGCTTCGGCAACTTCCAGTTGCGCGACAAGCCGCAGCGCCCCGGCCGCAACCCCAAGACCGGCGAGGAAATCCCCATCACCGCGCGCCGGGTCGTCACCTTCCACGCCAGCCAGAAACTGAAGTCCGATGTCGAACTCTCTTTTGATGGACACCCCGCCTAAGTCGCCGGGCAGCGAGGAACTGCCGCCCATCCCCGCCAAGCGTTACTTCACCATCGGCGAGGTCAGCGAGTTGTGCGGCGTCAAGCCGCACGTGCTGCGCTACTGGGAGCAGGAATTCAACCAGCTCAAGCCCGTCAAGAGGCGCGGCAACCGGCGTTATTACCAGCACCACGAAGTGCTGCTCGTGCGCCGCATCCGCGAACTCCTCTACAACGAAGGTTTCACCATCCACGGCGCGCGCAACCGCCTGGACGAACTCGGCCCGGAAGCCAGCGCCCCGGTAATCAAGCCGGCGGCAAGCGCGGCGAAGCTCGATCTGCGCGGCGAATTGCAGGCGATCATCCAGTTACTCACTGTTTGATTTTTGCAAACTACGCTATAATCTCGCGCTTGTGTCGGGGCGTAGCGCAGCCTGGTAGCGCACTTGCATGGGGTGCAAGGGGTCGCGAGTTCGAATCCCGCCGCCCCGACCAATCGAATCAAGCAATCAGGCCAATCTTTCGGATTGGCCTGATTGCTTTTTACTCTGCGCGTTATTGCATTCACTCTCCGGATCCGGTTCCCTGACGCAACTGCCCGAGCAGAGCACGCGCCATGCCGCCGAGTACCAGCAGGCCCAAAAGCATGACGCCCCAAAGCATCCATTTCGACGACACCTGAGCAGCCTCAACCGGCTCTTTTTTCTCGGCCCGGGCGGTCGTTGCCGGCAGTTTCGCCGCGACAACCAGCGTCGCGGCGCTTGCCGTCAGCTTGTGGACACCTTCGTAACCGGGGAGCAGCATGGCAGCCGGCAATGCACCGGAAGCAACGGCATCCGCCCCCCAGGCAAGTACGTACGGCCCCTCGCCGCGCGCCAGAAACACCAGGACGTGCGGCACAAAACCGACCCGCAAGACCGGCGATCCTGAGCCCATTCCCCCTGCCCGCGCATCGGTGACCAAGCGCAGGCGCGCTTCGGGAGCGCGAAAAAGTGCAATGTCCGGCGAACGTATCTCACCCAGGGGCGATTGCAGACGATAGACTACCGAACGCGATAACGTCTCCCAATGGGCTTCGCCGCGATGCCGGTGGGCGCGTCGCGTACGCGCGGGAAGCAAACGCTGAATATCGACCGGAGCCAGCGTATTGATCTGCGGCAGATCGATGCTCAATTTCTCGAGCGGCAGGTGTCCGGGCAGCAGGTAATCGTACACATTGTTCCCAGCCACTTCGGGCAGCAGGGGAGATGACCAGATTTCCACAGGCCTGCCCGACGTAGTTTCGACAACGCCCAGATGAACCGCGCGAATCGCCGGGGCCAGCAATGGGTCGTTCCATAGCAGGCGCAGATAGCGGTCAGCATCGCCATGCCAGGTGCTTCGCGCATCGACGATCTGGTGCCCCTCGTGATTCAGGTGCACCAACTGGGCATCCCCTTTCAGCACACGCCAGTGCCGCAGATCGTCACTGCTTTCAAGCACGTAGGAATGAAATGGCACGGAACCCGGCTCGACATTCAAGCGCAGCGAACGAACCGCCTTGTCGCGCAGCTTGCTGGCATCAATCACGATACCGCGAACCGTCCCAGCGGCCTTGCCGGCTACGGGCACCTGAACCGCCACCAGCGTGCCGTCACCTGCCTGTCGAACCGTTACCGCAAGCGGGCGTACCGCATCGGTCGCTGCCGGAACCGCCGGCAGGGGAAAGAACGGCACGGCATGCTCGTGTTCCCGCGACTGGATCTGCGACTCCGTTCGCAACAACGTGTAGGGAAGCATTTCGCCACGCCCATTGAAAACCCGCAAATCGCCAAGATCCGGGTGCCGTACGCCCTGATAGACCTCGAACGGCAGGGACAAACGATGAAAGGGGCCGCCACTGCCCGTGGTGATGGCGGCCTGATGCCGGAAACTCGCCGGTCGCAGCGGCGCATCGGCCCGAACCGGCACAACATGCCCCAGCCCCATGGCCAGAACCAGCGCGAGAACGAACGGCTTGGTCACACCGCCCTCCTCTCTTCGTCCGGCAAAGATTCCGCTGCATCATCCCGCCTCGGCGGCAAAGGTGCAAAATAACCGACCACCAGCAGCAACATGCCGACGGCGATAAAGGAAACGATGCGCTCAAGGCTGCCCTTCGCAGCCAACTCCACCAAGAACAGCTTGCAGACGACAACGGCCACCAGCGCAGCCCCCGCCAGCCAGATCGGACGCACAGCAATCCGGTTGCCCAACAGCATCAGGCTGATGGCAAGCGCGCTCCAAACGATGGACAAGGCGCTCTGGGCGAGCAGCGAAGCGCGCAGCGCATGCATGGCCCAAGGCACGCCCCCCCACTGGTGACAAGCGCGCAAGACCATGCTGCTGATCACGACCAAGCCCGTCACGCCGAGCACAGCCGCCAACAGGGGCAAGCGATTGCGGACCAGCGGGTGTTCACCGAGCGAGCGCCACCACAAGGCGACAGCAAGCAACACACCGATCTGACCCATGTCGACCGGATTGAGCAAGGGCAGATAAGGCAGAGGCGCTGCGCCCCCATCCAGCAGGCTGCCCAGCCACGTCCAGCCCAGCAGAAAAACAACCACCGGCAATGCTGCACCCACGGCATAAACCTCGCGGTATTCCCGCAACGGCCATTTTTCAGCCAGCCTGCGGCTGCTCAAGCATCCCAGGAAGGCAAGCGGCGCAAGCAACCAGCCGAGCATCGGCCAGGCACCTCCCGGATCCCCCCATCCGCTGAGGTGCCAGTGAATCTCGAACATGGCAACCAGCAAAAACAACCAGGCACCTGCGACATGAAGCATCCGATGCGTGAAAATGCCGAACCAGTCTTTCTGCTCACGCACCAGGAACACGTGCAAAGCCAGCGCCAGCGGCCAGAGCAATGCGCCCCACCCAAACAGCGGATGACCATGCTCGCCCTGCATCTGGATGACGAAAAGCACTGCCAGCACGGGCAGATAGGCAAGCGTGGCCTGACCGAGTTGCCGCCAGTCGAGACGGCGCGCCAGCCAGTACCAGCAAAAGGCAGTCGCAAGCGTCACCGCCAGCAGCGCCACAGCGACGAGATCAGCCGTCACGAGCAGGCGCTCGCACTCGGCAAGCCATGCCAGCGCCCACCACACCGCAGACCAGAGCAGGGCCAAGGCGCCCAGTGCGACCGAAGAATCATCCTCCCGCCGCGCCAGCAGACGGGCGCTGACGAAGGCGGACAGCGCGATCAGCACGGGAATCCAGAAACCCTGATGCAAGAAGGCCGGCGCATCGAGCAAAGCCGGAACGCCGGACAGCCCACGCTCGTTCCCATACAACAGGCCGCCAAGCAGTTGATAGCAACAGCCAAAGAAGATCAGGATGCGCTCCGACAAACGTCCGGCACCGACCAGAACGAGCAGGCCGACAAGCGTCAACGCGGCACTTGCCCAATCGATGGAGCAGAGCAGGAAAGGCAGCAGCGCAAGGAAAAGACAACTGGCCCCGATCACCCAGGGCCGTACCGTTGCTTCGTCGGCATGCAAACAGCCCTCCGGCGCGGTACGCATCAGCCGGTAGATCCATGCGGCAGACAGTATCAGCAGCAGACAGCCCAGCCACGAACCTTCAATGGCATGCATCCCCGAACCGGGCCGCAGATCCAGTGCGAAATACACGCTCGCCCCGAACATCAGCAGCAAGGCGAACACACGCCCCGGCAACCTGTTCTGGCGCACTCCAACCCAATAAATACCCGCCGCCTCGACCGCCCAGGCTGCCGAAGTCCATTCTCCTTCCAGCCCAAGCGGGATGGCCAGGCTGCCGAAAATGACGGCGAGCGCAACCATGGTCTCACTCAACAGCGCATAGCGTTTACCGCTGTTGCGGAACAGCGCGTAACCCAGAATGATGTACACCAGCCCGAAGGCCAGCGCGCTGAATGCTGCGCCATACTCGAAGTGGCGTACCAGCATGTATTGCAGGCCGAAGGTCGACATCGGCACACCAAAAACCAGCGAGGCGTCGACATAATTGACTTGCACCGGCGCCGTCCCGAAACCGCCCATGTTTTCTCCATCGGCAGCCAATTCAGCGTCTGCCAACGTACGCCGGGCAAAGAGAAAGGCAACCAGCACGTAGAGTACAAAGAGCAGCACAAGGAAAGGCTCGGCAATGCCAAACAGCGGTGCTTGGTAATATTTGCTGCCCCAGGCACCAGCGAGGGTGATGGAACAGACGAAGCCAATGACATTCAGCAAGCGCCATGCCTTGAACCAGGCAATGGCAACGATGCCAAGATTGATCAAGGTCAGGTAGGTAAAAAAGAAAAGATGATTGGCGCTGCCGGTAGAAGCCAGCACCGGCGCAGCAAAACCGCCCAGCGCAGCGATGGCGGCGAGCGCCAGCGAATCCTGCAACAGAGCCAGCAGAACAGCCGATCCCGCCACCCCGATCAGGATGGCGAAGCCGAAGGCCGGAGGAATCAGGGGATGCAGTTTCATCCCGGCCAGCGTGGTCAGGTAAAGCACGCCGATCCCCGCCCCTTGCAGGATCAGGCCGTAACTGTCGCTCCGGTTGCGCCAGCGCCAGCCGAAGAGCAACAGACCGATACCGGCCAGCGCCACGCCGGCATAACGCAGACCAATCGGCACTTCGGTATTTTCAGCCACGTAACGCAGCAGAAAAGCCAGACCAAGAAAGAGGATCAGCACCCCGACCTTGACGATGGGATTGCCGCCCATGACCCAGCGGGCGATAAACCGGGAAATCCAGGTCGGTTCGGTATCAACCGCCATGTCGACAGTACGTCGGGCCGTATCCTGGCGGGCTTGCTGCCAGGAAGGCAGGGGGGCGGATTCGGCTTCCTCCACTGCGGCGGCAGGCTGGGCTGCCTGAGCCATGACCCGTTCCGGCGGCTCGGCCATTGGTGTCATTGGCACCGCCGGCGGCGACACCGGGGTATTCTCCTCAAAACCTTCGACAACCACCACCTGGCGGGTCAGGACATCTTCCCAGACCGCCCCGGTGGCCAACGGCAAGATCACCTCCATTTCCGGAGGATCGGAGGCCAGCGACGGCGGGACAAACGCCCCCTCACCCGCTTTCAGGCGCCGTTCAAGCTGCTCGATGCGCTGAACGGCCTCGCTCAGCCGCTCCTGTAGATCGTCGATCCGGGCCTGCACAGCCACCGATCCGCTGTCTGCATGCCCGTTCTTTCTGCTTACGCTGGCGCCGATGATGCCACCGATCGCGGCCAGAACCATCGCTCCAGCAAAGTTTCCGAAAGCCGCACCCAGAGCCAGCCCAATGATGATCCCCAACCACATTGCCCGTCCTCTCGTTTTCCACCGCCACCGCTGCCGGACATTCCCGACCGCAAGCCATTTTTCCTCGCCTCAGGGCACCCATACAGCATTGACGCCCCGGTCGCGCATGTTAACACAACGGCATTCACAAAAACGCCATATACATTTCATTTAATTCTGTCTTGACAGAAATATCAGACAGCAATAGAGTCGAGCACATGGAACTCAAACCGATCTCCGAACGATTCATCCTCCACTGGGGCGAAATGGGCTCACGCTGGGGCGTCAACCGCACCGTCGCGCAAATCCACGCTCTGCTCTACCTGGCCGCGCGACCGCTGGAAGCCGAGGAAATCGCCAACACGCTGGGCGTTGCCCGTTCCAATGTCAGCACCAGCATCAAGGAATTGCTGTCGTGGAAACTGGTTCGCGTCATCCACCTCAAAGGCGACCGGCGCGACCATTTCGAGACGTCGAGCGATGTCTGGGAATTGTTCCGGCTGATCGTCGAAGGCCGTCGACAGCGCGAGATTGACCCAACCATCGATGTCCTCAAAGGCTTTCTCGACAACCCGGAACTGACCGCCGAGGACGAGGGCACGCAGCAGCGCATCCGCGAGACACTGGAGTTCATCCAGATTCTCACTACCTGGTCGGACGAAATGCTGCGCCTGAAGCCGGAAACGCTGATGAAAATGCTCGGTCTCGGTGCCAGACTCAGCCAGACTTTCCGCAAGGACAGCAAGAACGAATAAGGCATTGCTTCCGGCGCGGGCCGTTACGGCCCGTTTTTTCGACACAGTTATTTCAGTATTTACAGAAATAATCGTAAATTGGAAACATCATGAACACGACACAAATCTTCCTGCTGCAAGTAGCCATTGCCCTGCTCGCCGGCGGTCTCACCGCGCGCTACCTGAAAACCGCGCTGACCGGCATTCTGACCGACCTCTGCGGCACCACCGGGCGCGCCGATTTCTGGTGGCGCAGCAGTGCCATCCTGCTGCTTGGACTACCACTGTTGCTCGTCCTCTTCATCGGCAACACTGGCGGAGATCTGTCCAGCGCGTTGCGCGACGCCTTCCGGCTCAGCCTGATCGGCGTTCTCGCCGCCGTCGGTCTGCTCTCGCGCCGCATCTGGAAATACATCCCAACCCCGGTCGCGCCGTCGCAACGGCTCACCAGCGGAGACAACGACGGGAAAACGACGTCATGCGCATCCTGATCGCCGGTGCCAACGGCTTCATCGGCAACGCACTCTGCCAAGCGTTAACCGCTGCCGGTCACTGCATATTGCGCGGCGTGCGCCAGCCGGGGACTGACGACGAAGTCGCCATCGACTTCACCCGCCCCGCCCCTGCCGCCTGGCAACAGGCTCTGCGCGGCTGCGACGCAGCGATCAACGCCGTCGGCATTCTGCGCGAACAGGGCGGGCAGACCTTTGCGGCCCTGCACACACGTGGCCCGCAGGAATTCTTCAAGGCCTGTGCCGCTGCCGAGGTGCGCCGCGTCGTGCAGATTTCGGCGCAGGGTGCCGCTCTGGGCGATGTGCCCTTCCTCGCCAGCAAGCGCGCCGCCGACGATTTCCTGCGCGACCTGGCACTCGAATGGCAAATCGTGCGCCCGGCCCTGGTTTATGGCGAAACCGGTGCCTCGGCCCGCCTCTTCCGCCGGCTCCCCCACCCCCCCCCCCAAACCCCCCTGCCACCCCTTCCACAACGCCGAGCGATAACGGCGGAAAAGGCGATGGCAATAATGACGGCGAAATAGGCGAAACGATCAACGATAACGAAACACCGCTTGCAAACGGTGAAGATATCGCAGATAACGCAACGCCGCTCGCAGGTCTCGGCACGGGCGCTTGGGCACTCATCAACCTGATCCTCACCATCGTGACGACCCTCCTTTCCATCCTCCTTCTCATCGGCTATATCGGCAAGAAAAAGAAGGCGTTGGAAGACGAAGACGGCAACGTGGTTCTCGATGAGAACGGCAAAGAGGTTATGGAGTACGAAAAGAACAAGAAGGGCCTTTGGAGACTCATCAGCATCATCCCGGCTCTGATTGCCATCATCGTCTTCATCTTCACCGAAGACATGACCCTGCCGATGATCTTCGTCGACAAGTGGACAATCCTCCATGTTGTAATCGCGCTGGTACAGGTCGTTGTTATGGTCCTCTGCAAAAAGAGGAAGGACGAAAACGACGAAGACGAGAACGCAGCAAACGCGTGATGGAACAAAAGCATAAGGCGTAAGCCAAAGTAAGACGGGATGTCCCCCAAAAAGGGACATCCCGTTTCTTATGCGCGTTGTGTTTTCCACAGAGTTTTTCTGTATTGTGGAAGGATCAGCTGCACGCGCATAGACCGCACGGCAGGCTTTGCGCAAAAGAATACCGCACAAGGTGAGTTTACCCTGTGCGGTATCTCTTTTTATAGCGGTTTAGTTTTCAAATTTCGCATCTGCAAGGTACAGATAACCGACGGCACGCAGCGAGGCGAACTCGCCCTTCACTTCAATGCGAACGGTGGAAGCGTCGGAAATGCTCAGGCTCAGTGCGCTTGCGGGGCTGTTCACCGTGAGCGAGGAAACTTCATACTGCAAATTGCCGTCCACATAAATGCGAACCGTGCCGATAAAATCATCGGAGGTATCGCCCTCCACGACCCATGTTCCCGTCAGGCGCTTATATTGTCCGTTCGGGGCGTATTCGGTGTAGACGGTTTTTGCGATGACAGGGTACAGCGAGAAGTTAAGGCCGTTGCTGTACGCATTGCCGTTTGCGTCATAGGCTGTCCAGTTCTGGCTGCAATCTTCGCCGCCGCTTGGAGAAAGATCTGTCAGCGAAACGGGGTAAAGCGCCCTGTATTCTTCGATTTTTGCCGCAATGTCGTTGTCGCCGGAGAGGATGTCATCGGCGTTTTGCAGCGTTTCCACCGCGTCATAATAGCGGCTTTCACCGGCCTGCTTTGCGGCAGCATCGAGAACTTTTTGCTTATACTGGTTTTTGTAGGTGGCAATCTGCGCGTCGATGCGCTTGTCGTTGCGTGTGGCGTCCTGCAGCACGTTAACAGCGCCGGGCAGGTCGCCGTCATCCGCGAGCGTTTTGGCGGTGCTGAGCAGCGTTTCCACGTAGTTGTTGAGCTCTGCGTCCTTAATCTCTTCCAGCTTAGCCTGGATGTCTTTATCATCGCCGAGGATATCGGCGCTGTTCATCAAAATGGCTTCGGCACCGAGGAAATCTTTCTCGTCCGCGCGGCTCTGCGCATCGCTTAACACTTTTTCTTTGTACGCGGTGCGGATGTTTTGAATTTGCGTCTGCGCGTCGTCGTGGTTCACATCGGCGTGAATGACCTTCTGATATTCCGTAATGGCGCGGCCGTCTTCGCCCTGTGCCTGCAGGCTTTTGCCGTTTTTGTAGGCCTCTTTGGAGTCTTTCAGCGATTGAATGCCGTCGAGCTGATCGTCGAGACCGATGTTCGGGAACAGCTTTTGCAGGCGGTCGAGCAGCTCATAGGAGCTGTCGTAGTTCGCTTCGTTTTTATTGTATCGGTCGATGACCGTCTGGGCATATTCCTGCATTTGGTCGGAGACCGAAGCGAGTTCGTCCTTTGAAAGCGTGGGAAGTACCTGCGCCGCAGCGGAATAATCGTAAGCGTCAAGCGCGCGGGTGAGCTTTTGCATGGGTGCATTGTACCACCAGAAAATGCCGCCGATTGTAGCGCCGATGGCGATGAGAATGGGAAGCACGATGAAAAGCCATTTAAAAGAACGCTTTTTCTTCGGCTTTTCGTCGTATTCCTCGTAGGCGTAGCCGTCGTTATACGTATATTCCATGGGTTGCACGCGCGGCTCCGGTCCCGAAATTTCCTCCGGGGTGGGGGAAACGGTGAATGTGCCCTCGTGCTCCATGTCTTCGGGTTTGTCGCCGAGCGCATCGCCGGAGGAAATATCCTCCGTGAAGTCCGTCGGGGAATGGCTGTAAATATCTTCGCCGTCCGGACTGTTTGAAGGGGTATCTTCAGCTTCGGGTGTCGGTTCCGCTTCGGAGAGGCTCTCTGTCGAATTTGAGGAGATGTCTTCCACGGCAGGCTCCGTGGGCGTTTCCGGTGCGGGGGCAGATTCCGACTCCGGTTCGCTTACGGGTTGTGCAGTGGCTTCCGGCGGGCGCAAAACGGGGTTGCCGCAGAGCGCGCATTTTTTCGCGCCCTCCGGCAAGGTGGCGCCGCAGTATATACAAAACATAAGTGACCTCCTAATGTTTGTGGTCCCGCAGGGAAAATTTGCGGTGTTTTCCATAGCATACAATATTCCGGGAAATCTGTCAAATGTTTAGAAAAAATGTGGGAGATAAAGCAAAGAGAGGGAACGAAGCGTTCCCTCTCTTATCCCCAAAAGTGCCGCTAATCGGCTATTTTAGTCTCCCAAATATGTTTCTGTTCCGGCGAAACGGTCTTCAGCGCGGCGAGCGAATACGGTATCCCCAGCGCGTCCCATTTCGTTTTGCCGATGTCATGGTATGCCATGATCTCGGCCTTTTCAATACAGGTATATTGATGCTTGAGCGCACAAATCGCCTCAAAGTGCGCGTCTGTGTCGTTCACGCCCGGAATGACCGGGCAGCGCAACCACACATGCGCATGCGCGTCCTCAAGGGCTGCCAGGGACTCGAGGATCGGCGCAAGCGGCGCGCCTGCCCATTTTTTGAGGGCATCGGGGTCGCTGTGCTTAAAATCGAACAGAAAAAGATCGGTGAGCGGTATCAGTTCTTTTAAATGTGCGGCAGAGATCAAACCGTTTGTCTCCAGCGCGGTGTGGTACCCTTTTTCGCGGCAGGCTGTAAGCAGCTTTTTCAGGAGTTCAAAGTGCAAAGAAGCCTCGCCGCCCGAAAAGGTGACGCCGCCTTTTGACGAGCGGTAATATTTTGCGTCCTTGTCGATCTGCTTCATCACGGCTTCCACCGTCATTTCGCGCCCGGAAAGCTCCAGGACATCGTTCGGACATACTTCGGCACATTTGCCGCACGCCGCGCATTTTGCACGGTCAAAAACATGTGTGCCGTCTGCTTTTATTTCATGCGCTCCGTTCGGACATACCGCAGTGCATGCCCCGCAGGACGTGCATTTTTCGTGGCGAAACAAGAGCTCGGCATCGGTTGAAAAGCTTTCCGGATTGTGGCACCACGCACAGTGCATGTTGCACCCTTTGAAAAACACGGTGGTGCGAATGCCCGGCCCGTCATACACGCAAAAACGTTGAATATCAAAAATAAGATCCCGCATATCGGCCTCCGCTTACGCGCCGTAGGTCGTACGCTCAATAATCTCGCGCTGCACAACAGGATTCAGTGTGACAAATCTCGCGGAGAAGCCGCCGATACGCACGAGGAGGTTCTGGTAGTTTTCCGGGTGCACCATGGCGTTTTCAAGGTCATCCTTGCCGATGACGCACAGGTTCGTCTGCACGCCGTCGTTGTCGTAAAACGCCTTCAAGACGGCTTCTACTTTATCCATAGAGCCCTTGAAGAGCTCCTTTGTGAAGCGCACATTGTTGATAACACCCACGTGCTTTGTATTGTCAAACTTCGACATGGAGTTGAGCAGCGCCGTAATGCCGCACTTATCTGCGCCGATGGAAGCGCCGTTGGCGTTTGCCATGGGGCTGCCGGCCTTTCTGCCGCAGGCAGACGCCGCACAGAAGTTGCCCCATTCTGCGCTCATGGAATTGTTGACGCTGACAATATTGTAGTGGTCAAGCCCCGCAGCTTTACCCGCCGCCATGGTAAGGTCGGCAATATCGGTGAAAAGGCGCGTCGCGATGTCGTCAGCCGTGTCGTCGTCGTTGCCGTATTTCGGTGCGGAAAGGCACATGCGGCGAATATCGTCGTGCCCCTCAAAATCGTGATCCAGCACATCGATGAGCTCCGGCAAAGTGAGCTTCTTCTCGTCGTAAACGAGCGTTTTAATGGCCGTCAGGCTGTCTGCACAGCTGATGATGCCGAACATTTCGCTGGAAGCATTCAGGTAACGCACGCCGCCTTCAAACGTAGCCTTGCCGCGCGCGATGCAGTCGTTCAAAAGCAGGCTGAGGTGCAGATACGGCGCGTTTTCGCCCGCAATTTTATAGTTGAGGTATTTGTGTACAGCAAAGCGGTCAATGGTCGGCTTGAGCTGTGCAAGCACGGCGTCATACAGCTTTTCAAAGGTATCAAACTGCGCAGGGTCGCCGGTCTTTTCGCCGCAGGGAACGTTCTGGTAGAAATCAAGGCCGTTGTGCAGCGCAATTTCCAGCGCTTTCAGCGCGTTGATGCCGTTGTTCGGTGTGCCTACGCTGTAACCGACCATGACGTATTCGCCGCAGCCGAACGGCACATATTGCTCGGCTTCCTCATGCGAAACGCCAAAGACCTTTTCCACAGCCGGTACATTCGTCTCATCGGAGTAAATAATCGGGAACGTGGTGCCCTCCGCATTCACTTCCATCGCCTTGCGAAAAACGGTCTCGTCCATGTCGCTGTAATAGCGCAGGGTGAGCTGCGGCACAGTCTCGCGGAAGCGGCGGGAAGCTTCCATAATGACGATGGCGAGGCGGTCGGCTTCCTTCTGGTGTTTTCTGCCCACGCCACCGATGATTACGCGGCAGTCATGGATCTTGTTAATCTCTTTAAAGTGCTTATAGAGATACAGCACGGTCTGCACGGCTTCTTCTTCCGTGATACGCCCCGCGTCGATATCCGCGGCGTAGAGCGGCCCAAGGTAATCGTCCATGCGGCTGTAATTCATAATGTCGCTGCTGACAGCGTAGATCCACATCAGCTGCACGCCCTCAAGAAACGTCTTCGGTGTGCTGTGCTGAATGTTTAAAAGTGCTTCGGCAAGCTTTGTAAAGCGCGTTTTGGCTTCTTCGGTCTCTGCTTTTTCGGCAAGCACCAATGCCTGTTCGCGGTAACGCTCGCATGCGCCGCGCAGGCTTTCAATCCACAGCTTTAAAGCCGTGTAGAACGAAGACGCGCCGTTCATTTCCGCCGCACGGTCGATCTCCTGATCGAGCCCGTCAAAGCCGAGACGGATGAGCTTTTCGAAATCGAGGTTTGTACCTGCCACGCGGCAGTCGCAGTTGCCCACGCCCGCACCGGGAAAAGCTTTCGGCGGCACATAGCCGTAGCGCTTCGAAAATTCCAATTCAACCTTGCGCGCGGTGTTTTCCTCGTGCCAATAGGCCTGCACAGCCTGCAAAGCGTAGTCCTCCGCAGCGGTAATCTCACCGTTTTGCTTACAAGCCATGTATGCGTTCAAAAATTCATGCTCGTTAAAGTAATACGTGTAAATGCCGCCGACCTGCGAGGAAAAGCCCACAAAGTCGTGCTCATAGCGGCCCGCGATGCCGTCGTTTTCATCCATCGGCACTAAGATATGACGAAGCTGAAAATCCATGCAGGCGGCTTCACGCAGGTAAATGTCGTTTGCGTTCTCTTTGTAAATGCGCGTGAATTCCAACGCATTGCGCAGTTTTTGAACATCGGTCTTGAACATACCGTTATCCTCCCCAATTTATATTTAAAATTTCTTGATTCCGTTTTTTTGACGCGTTATAATAGCAGAAGAAAGGGGGCGCCGAAATGAGCGACGTTGAACTTCTGCATTTTTCCGAAGAAAATCTGCACACCGGTGAGGGTGCGCGCGTTCTGCACCAGTGCGGTGTGCCGGCGACGTATAAAATTCACACGCATGATTTTTACGAGCTGTTTCTCGTCTCGCGCGGCGGGGCCATCCACGCCGTGAATGGACGCTCGCAGCTGCTTTCCGAGGGCTCGTTCGTTTTGATGCGCCCGAGGGACGTGCACCGCTATGATTTTTTCAACAACGCGGATTTCGAGCTGCTCGATATCGGTATTCCGTGCACGGTGTTTGAGCGCTTGTGCGATTATTTGCAGCTTGACCGCGCCATATTCGATACGCCGGAGCTGCCGTTACATTGTGTGCTTTCCGGCCACACCTTAACGGATGTGCAGGAAAAGCTTTTGAACACGAACCGCTTTGCCGATAACGAAACGGCGTGCCGCTACATTTTAAGCCTGTTTCCGTATTTGGTGCAGCTGTTTCTTACGGCACCCGCACCGGAAGCGATTTTGCCTGCGTGGTTTTCGGAGCTGCTTGAAAAAATGGAGCGGCGCGAAAATTACACCACAGGTCTTCCGTGTCTTTTGGCGCTTGCAAATATGTCACAGGAGCACCTTACGCGGTCGTTTCGCCGCTACATCGGCATGACGCCGACGGAGTACATCAACGGCAAGCGATTGTCTTTGGCGGCGCAGCTGCTTTTGCAGGGAGACATGCCCGTCATTGAAATCTGCGGTGCATGCGGCTTTAACAGCTTAAGCCGGTTTTACCGCTTATTTACGGAGCGCTACGGCTGTGCACCGAAGGCGTTCCGCACGCAGTTTGCGCATGCGCAGTCCGGGCAAGGTTCGCCTATATCTTTATCATAATCGTTTTGCCGTTTGATTTCCTCAAACGCATTGACTAAAACTTCCACTATATTGATATTCAAAAAATACCGCACAAAGTGCAAAACGCAGCTTTGTGCGGTATGGCAGAAAATAAAAAATGCAGCTCTCTCGAATAGAGAAGGCTGCATTTTTGTGCGTTAACCCACCGGCTGTTCCTCATCCGTAAACTGGCTGCGGTACAGCTCGGCGTAGAAGCCGTTTTTCGCAAGCAGAGATTCGTGGTCGCCCTGCTCTACGATGTTACCGTCGCGCATGACGAGAATAACATCAGATTCCTTGATGGTCGACAAGCGGTGTGCGACGACGAACGAGGTGCGTCCGCGCATCAGCTTGGCAAACGCGCGCTGAATGCGCAGCTCGGTACGTGTATCGATGGAAGACGTCGCTTCGTCCAGAATCAGCATAGGAGGCAGCGTCAACATGATGCGCGAGATGCACAAAAGCTGTTTCTGTCCGGCGGAAAGGCTGCCGCCGTCTTCGCCAATCTGCGTATAGTAGCCGTTCGGCAGCTGCTCAATAAAACTATGTGCGTGCGCGGCCTTTGCGGCGGCGATAACGTCTTCTTCGGAAGCGTCCGGGCGGCCCATGCGGATGTTATCGAGCACAGTGCCGGTTTTCAGCCATGTTTCCTGCAGGACCATGCCGAAGTTACGGCGCAGTGCGCGGCGCGGGATCGTCTGCGTATTCGTGCCGTCCACGCTGATGCTGCCGCTGTCCGGGTCGTAGAAGCGCATGAGAAGATTGATCATCGTCGTTTTGCCGCAGCCCGTCGGGCCTACAATGGCGACGCGGCAGCCTGCCGGTACATCCAAGCTGAAATTGCGAATGAGCGGGCGGTCTTTTGTATAGGAGAAGCAAACGTTATCGAACGTGACCTGTCCTTTTGCGGTCTCGCTGTGCTCCGGCAGCAGTTCGGGGTCGGCAGACATTTCTTCGCTGTCGAGGAATTCAAGCAGGCGGTCTGCGCAGGCGAGCGCGTTCTGAAGCTCGGTGATAACGCCGGAAATCTCGTTAAACGGCTTCGTGTACTGGTTTGCGTAGCTCAAAAAGCAGGAGAGCATACCAATGGTGAAGCCCTGTCCGGTCACGGCCAGAAAAGCGCCGATGAGCGCGACCGCCGCGTACACAACGGAGTTTACAAAGCGCGTGGCGGGGTTTGTGATGGAGGAGAAGAATGTCGCCTTTAATGTGTGGCGGCGCAGCTCTTCGTTGATGGTGTCGAATTTCTCCATGTTCTCGTCTTCGTGTCCGTATGCGCGCACGACCTTCTGGTTCGTGATCATCTCATTGATGAATGCCGTCTGGCGGCCGCGAGTTTCGGACTGTAAGCGGAACATGGCGAACGTTTTCTTTGCGATGAAGCGCGCCACCAAAATGGAAAGCGGCGTGACAAGTACCACGACAAGCGTTGTCCAAACGTTGACGGAAAGCATGAAGCCGATGGTGCCGATGATCGTCACAACGCCGGTAAACAGCTGTGAGAAGCCCATCAAAAGGCCGTCTGCAAACTGATCAACATCGGCAATGATGCGGGAAACGATGTCGCCGGTTTCGTGTGCGTCGAGGTAAGAAAACGGCAGACGGTGAATTTTTTTAAAGGCTGCCTCGCGCATATCGCGGATGGTGTTGTACGTGACCTTGTTGCCGCAGACATTCATCAGCCACTGGGCGAGCGCCGCGCAGCCGATGAGCACCGCGCAGGTGAAGAGCTTAGGCAGGATAACGGCAAAGTTGACCTGTTCCTTGCCGATGATGGCGTCGATGGCCTCGCCGACGAGCACCGGGATGTACAGCGAGCACAGCACGCTGACTACGGCAAGTGCAAGCAACAAAATGATGGTCGGCAGATACGGACGGATTTGCAAAAGAACACGTTTAATGGTACTGTTTTTGTTATTTATCTTGCTCATTTCGCAGCTGCCTCCTTTCCGCCAAACTGAGAGTCATAGATCTCGCGGTACACGGAGCAGTTCTCAAGGAGCGCATCGTGTGTGCCGCATCCGACAAGCGCGCCGTTGTCTAAGACGAGAATCTTATCCGCGTGCCGCAGCGAAGATGTGCGCTGCGAGACGATGAACACCGTCGGCTTATTCGGCAGTGCGGAAAGCGCGCCGCGCAGTGCCTTTTCGGTCACATAGTCGAGCGCGGAAGCGGAGTCGTCCAGAATGAGGATCTCGGGATTACCCACAAGTGCGCGGGCAATGGAAAGGCGCTGGCGCTGTCCGCCCGAAAGGTTGCGGCCTTCGGCGGTAATCTTCATATCGAGCC
>OGQD01000509.1_pt1 | contig 29007 bp, 21 predicted proteins | sample 1553091 | NCBI WGS metagenome assembly OGQD01 (sample SAMEA2580290, study PRJEB22360) | human gut metagenome | biome: human gut; feature: human-associated habitat; material: faeces | place: Denmark | collected 2008/2010
CATCAATGATGGTTTTTGCCCCAGTCCCGGGACCGCCGATGATAACAACAATATCTTTTTGCACTTTTTTGAAAATAAGGGGCAAATTTACTTAAAGATTTTTAAATACTAAAGTGAATTTTGTTTTTTAGAAAACCACTCTGAATTGGGAAAATAAGCAAAGGTAAAAAGGTCGGGGATTGTTTTTTAGGCTTAGGATGTTTGTTTTAATCCGTGATAACCTGTGACTAAAATAAAAAAATGCAATTCAAACGGACCCGACCATAATCAGCTTTTCTTTATCTGGTATAAACTTCCCGACAGACATTTAAATTAATATCATAAGTCTTAAATCTAAAATCAATACCGTATATTTGCCTTTATTTTAATTTTGAAGATGGATAAGAAGACTCAGGAATTTTATGAAAGGCTGAAAACAGAATTGGACGAGGCAAATGTCTGGCCGGCAGAATACCTTTTTAAGTTCATAGTCCCGACGGACAAGCAAAAGATTGACACAGTTGAGAATGCTTTTAACGGCATGGGAGCTGTTATTAATACGACGCAATCAAAAACGGGAAAATTTACCAGTGTTTCTGTAAATGTAAGAATGGAAAGTTCACAGAGTATTGTTGATAAATATATTGAAGTTTCCACAGTCGAAGGAATCATATCGCTTTAAAGCTTCACGACGATTTTATGTATATAAAAGAAAACCCACACGACATTGTTCATCATCTGGAATATAATGCTGAAAGACCGCATTTGATTATTCCGGAATACGGACGTCATTTGCAGAAACTAATCGATCAGGCAACTGTAATCGAAGACAGAAATGAGCGCAACAAGGCAGCGAAATATATTATAGCGGTTATGGGAAGCCTGAATCCGCATTTGCGTGATGTGCCTGATTTCCAACATAAGCTTTGGGACCAGATTTTTATTATGTCTGATTTTAAGCTGGATGTAGATTCTCCCTATCCGGTGCCGTCAAGAGAAATGCTGCAGCAAAAGCCGGAGCGCCTGAAATATCCGCAAAACTTTCCTAAATACCGATTTTATGGAAACAATATCAAGTATATGATAGATGTAGCCAATAAATGGGAGGAAGGCGAATTGAAAAGTGCGTTGATAAAAGTGATTGCCAATCACATGAAAAAATCCTACCTGAGCTGGAATAAGGATACGGTAAAGGATGAAGTGATTTTTGAACATTTGTATGAATTGTCAAACGGAAAAATCAATCTGAAGACGAGTTCTGAGGAATTGCTTAATTCTACAGATTTGATGCGTACAAACAAAAAAATGTCCAATAAAAATCAATCGACTCCGCAAAAGGCAAAATCTAAAAATGGCGGAAAGCAGAATAATCAAAACAAAAACAATAGAAAACCACAAGGTTAGGCAGGCATTTGGCGTTGGCCAATAGCTTCTGACCTATAAACTCATAATTTAATAAAATGGAAACTTTCAAGATTGAAGGAGGCGTTCCTTTAAAAGGAGAAATTACGCCACAAGGGGCAAAAAATGAGGCATTGCAAATTTTATGTGCGGTTTTGCTTACTCCGGAAAAAGTAACTATCAATAATATTCCGGATATTATCGATGTCAATAAGCTGATTACCTTATTGAAAAATCTTGGAGTTAAAGTTGAAAAAATAGGCAAAGGTTCTTATACTTTCATTTCAGATGAGGTGAATATGGCTTATCTGGAATCTGAGGCTTTCAAAAAAGAAGGAAGCTCTTTACGTGGTTCCATCATGATTGTAGGGCCGCTTTTGGCTCGTTTTGGGAAAGGGTATATTCCAAAGCCTGGAGGAGATAAAATTGGTAGAAGAAGATTAGATACGCACTTTGAAGGCTTTATCAATCTTGGGGCTTCATTCCGTTACAATAGAGAAGACCATTTTTATGGTGTTGAAGCAACTAAATTAACAGGAACTACAATGCTTCTTGATGAGGCATCTGTAACCGGAACGGCTAATATTGTGATGGCGGCTGTTTTGGCTGAAGGAAAAACATCTATCTACAACGCGGCTTGCGAACCGTATTTGCAGCAGCTTTGCAAGATGCTGAATTCCATGGGAGCGAAGATAACAGGAGTAGGTTCTAACTTGTTGGAAATTGAAGGTGTTTCGTCTTTGGGCGGATGCACGCATACCATCCTTCCGGATATGATTGAAATCGGTTCCTGGATCGGATTGGCAGCAATGACGCGAAGCGAAATTACAATCAAGAATGTAAGTTGGGAAAACCTTGGAGTGATTCCGGGAACTTTCAGAAAGCTTGGAATTACATTAGAAAAAAGAGGCGATGATATTTACATTCCGGCTCATACTGACGGTTATGAAATCCAGAACTATATTGACGGTTCTATCCTGACTATTTCGGATGCTCCATGGCCTGGATTTACACCAGACCTTTTGAGTATTGTTTTGGTTGTGGCAACGCAGGCAAGAGGAAGTATTCTTGTTCACCAAAAAATGTTTGAAAGCCGTTTGTTCTTTGTCGATAAGCTAATTGATATGGGGGCGAAAATTATCCTTTGCGACCCGCATAGGGCAGTAGTTATTGGTCACGATTTCAAATCGCAACTGAAAGCTACGACCATGTCTTCTCCTGATATACGTGCCGGAATTTCCCTGTTGATTGCTGCACTTTCTGCAAAAGGGGTGAGTAAAATCCAAAATATCGAACAAATCCACAGAGGATATGAAAATATCGAGGAAAGATTAAAAGCATTAGGAGCTAAAATTACTGCTGAGTAATAATTGGCAAATCATGATATAAAAAAAGGCGTTTCAATTGAAACGCCTTTTTGTTTGCTTATTCTAAAATGTTCAGGAATTTTAATCCAAAGATGACACCGTCGCCCTGGAATCCGTTTTGGTAGGAACGTACATAATCTACACGCAGCATTCGGAACTTGCCAAAACCAAGATTGTCTAACCCTACAGAAAACTCGGAATAAGGTTTTACATCCGGTACTGCTATTGCATGATATCCAACCACAAGATTTGATTTTAGCTTATTCAGCAAAGGAATCCTGTTCATGATGTAACCTTTGAAATTATGCTCGGCATGAAATTCAATATAGGCATCATTGGTGCTGTGTGAATAATAGGGTAGCAAATTGAATACATTCAGGTATCTTTCAGTCTGGCCAATATGTGTCTGGTTGCCGTTAAAGTGCTTGTAATCGGCAAAAGAGATATTGTCTGCATTAAAAAACTTTCCGGCTTTTAGGTTTACTCCAAGTTCTCCTTTATTTCCTAAAGTAACATCATACGTCATACGGGCGTGGATTGCATCATATTCATATTCTTTTTCACTACCGGCGAATGCCTTTTCATAGGTTGCAAAAAGAACCGGGTATTTTTCGTTTCTGATATTCATTTTTCCGTCCGGTCTTGAGATGTATTCCTGTCCGAAATTCACTCTGGCAGAAATCGAAGCTTTTGCCAAACGGTGTGTTTCAAAAATTGGCAACGAATTGGCTGTAGGAGCCAAAGGATTATTTGAAGTATATTCCTTATCGTTTTTAATCAATACGTAGTCAGTATTGTTGAAAAGCGATTTTCTTCTGGAATATTCGGCATTTCCAAACAAGGTCAATCCGTTTACAACTTCCTGCTGGTAGCTAATTCTACCAAAAGTCTTGTCGTATAGTTTCATGTAGTTGTCTTTGAAAAACAATGTGCTGACTGAATTGACAACATCAGAAATAGCCGCGCTGTTAAATTGTACGATTTGATTACCGGCAGAAGCAAATAAATAGGCATTGGTCTGGTTGTCTAATCGGGTCGAAAAATAACCGTAGGCTCTTAGCCTTTCTTCTGCTATTCCGTAATTCATTTTTGCGCCAAAACTGGTATAGGTTCTTTCGTCAGGATTGGTCTTAGTGTATGAAAATCCGGTATTTAAATTCCATCCTTGTACTGTGTTAAAAGCAGGTACTTGTATTAATCCATCATATTTTACACTCCAGTTTTTATAGGAATTTCTAAAGGTATAACCTTCAATTAAGTCAAACGGTTTAAAACGGTTTTTCTTCCTGTCTACGGAGTCAAGATAGGTCTGGGATTTACGGATTGTCTGGATACTGTCTTTTTTGATGTAGTCTTTTGATTCCTCGTCAGTCAAAGGAACAGGACGGGCAGCATCCCAAAAGTTGTCGTCTTTTTTGTTGGCTTCCTTATCTATTGATACAATTTCTTTGGTAAAAGTTTTCTTTTCAAATTCCTCTTTGAATTCGTAATTGCTAAACGCATGCGTAAATTTTCCGGTAAACTTAATGCCGAAAAGTCCTGCGCTGAAATCTAAAGTCTGAAGGCTTTTGGCCCAGATTTTAGAATTGGAATTATAGCTGAAGTTTTGCGTAAGGTTCATTACTTCAAGAATTGGCTCCTGCATTCTGTAACCTTTGATGTCAAGGTCTACGGCATAAATGGCCCAGCTATCTTCAACAATATAGATGTAACCTTCAAAAACCGGGTCGCTGTCTCTTTTAGGGGTTACTTTGATTTTGTTTATGGTATTGTTGTTTTCGTCTATAAACGTACCTTCCATTTTAAATTTGTAATAGCCAAAAGCATTACTGGCAATAGGAGAAACCATATTGATGTTGAATTCAATATAGTTTTGATAGAAATCATAATCGGTATTTCTGGCAGTATTATAGCTGAATCCGTTGTCGTTTCCGCTTATTTTAGATGCGATAATCCTTTCTTTTAGTTTGTCCGGTTTTTGGTAAGTAATATGGGATACCGTTTCGGACAAATACATAATTCCTGTTCCGGTAGAATCCAGGATGCCTTTTTCATCCATCGTCTGGCCCAGAATTTTCTTAGGCATGTCTTTTACCCTGAAAATTCCTCTGGAATAAAAGTCGGCAGTGAATTTGGCAGTCATTTCTGAATTTTGTTTTCTGGCAGCAATGGCACTACGGATGATGGCATTGGCCGGATTTTCTTTTGAATCAATGACAATTTCCGGAATGGCAATGTTTTCTTCCAGCAGTGTTACATCCAAGACATAAGGAAGCCTATCCGCATTAATGGCAATTTTTTGGGTTTTATAACCCAAATACTGGAATACGACGGTGTATTTTCCTGATGATTTTACATTGAGTTCGTATTGTCCCACTTCATTGGAAGAGGTGCCATTATAGGTGTTTTCGATGTATACGTTTACGGCTGGTAAGGTAGTTCCGGACTGGTCGGTAATTTTTCCCTTAATTTGTGCTGAAGCAGCAATAGAGAAGGTAAATAAAATGAGGGTAATTATTTGTTTCATGCAGAGAGTTAAGTGAAGTTTAAAATTAGTAATACGGTCACATTATAAATAGACGTTTCTATTTATGAAATGGTTGTATGGGGTGAAAAAAATTATAGAAAAGCTTTTATGGCAAGTTTATAGCTCTCAAGTCCGAAACCGATTATAATCCCTTTTGCGTTAGGCGAGATATAGGATTGATGCCTGAAAGATTCCCTGGAAAAAGTATTGGAAATATGGACTTCAATAACCGGGGTAGTAATGGATTTGACGGCATCGCCAATCCCTACAGAAGTATGGGTATAGGCAGCGGCGTTCAGGATAATTCCATCAAAGGTAAAACCAGTTTCCTGAAGTTTACTGATGATTTCTCCTTCAATATTGCTTTGGAAATACACAAGCTCGACGTTTGGAAATTCAGCCTGAAGCGAAACAAAATACTCTTCAAAAGTTTGGCTGCCATAGATTTCAGGTTCCCGTTTTCCAAGCAGGTTTAAATTAGGTCCGTTAATAATAATGATTTTCATGAAAGATGATTTTTGTAAAAATAGGAATTTCCGTTCTTTATAAAATGTTAAGGCATAAAAAAACCGTTTTGCCAAACAAAACGGTTCTCTTTTAAGAAATATATTTTTTTAGAAAAAGTATCCAAGCGATAATTGGAAAACGGCATTTTTGACTTCTGCCTCTTTTGAAACTTCAGAAAGTCCGATAGTATATCTTGCCTGAGCGAAAAAGTTATCGGTAATGTTAAGTCCTAAACCTCCGGCAGCCGCGAAATCAAAGCTTTTGTTTTCAAATTCATTTTTTGCCTCATCGATCAAAAAAGAAAACTGAGGTCCTACTTCCAAACTCAATTTTTCTGAAATTAAGTAAAATTTCGCCAAAACCGGAACAGAAACATAGTCCAGGTTGAAATCACCAAGTCCTTTTACATCAGCACCTTGCGAAGTATAAAGCAATTCTGGTTGTAATGAAAAGTTTTGAAAAAGTTTTACTTCGGCAACCGCACCTGCATGAAAACCGGTTCTGCTGCTGTAGTCGATACCATCGGCACCTCCGTTAAAGTTGGCGAAGTTAACACCTCCTTTGATACCAAATTTTAAAAGTTGTGCATCAGCATTTGTTGCTCCTGCAATGATTAAAATTGCAGCTACGATAAATTTTTTCATAATAAATTTTTTAAGGTGGTTTAAAAGTTTTAAAGCTTTTTAGCTAAACAAATGTAGCTATGTTTTTTTGAGTTAATTTTAAAATTATGAAATTATTAATATTTTTTTTCTTAAAATTAAGTTAAACAAAGTTATGAAAGCCAGGCATTTCATGTGTTTTTCTTACTGTATTTGATTGTATTTTAAAGCTTAATAAACATGATTTTTTTTTATCAGTAATTGGGATAGGTTCTTTGGGTTTGCTAATGCTCCCGAAGGAATTAAATTTGATGTTAGTGAGTTTGAATTTACCAATTTTGGCAGAGATTATAAATTGCCAATCGGTATGTTCTTTGATTAACATATAATGTCGGGTTGACGAATAGTAATGATACCGTACGGGTTTTGATATCAATACTACCGGTTTTCAACTTGGTGCTGGTTACAGGTTTTAATTCCATTTCACTATACTTAAAAGCTTTCCATTTTATGGAAGGCTTTTTTATTCTGAAATATTCATTTTGGTTCTTAAAGCCATATAAATAGAGGGATTTGGATTTTATTTTTGTTAATTTCATGGTTAATAACAAAAGTAATATGACAGCTTTTTATATCAATTATTTGATACATTTGATTAGTAATTTTAAAACTAAACAAACATGAAAAAAATTATTTTAACTGTAGCTGCAGTGTTTGCTTTTGGGTTTGCGAATGCTCAGGATGCAAAAAGCACAGCTAATGGAGGACAAACTGCAAAAGGAAAATGGTTAATTGAGGCGAATACCGGGTTTGGTGCTGCTCATTCCGCTGACACTTCTTTTGGATTGAGATCTGAAGATGGTGAAACGACATGGTCTATTGGTGCTGAAGGGGGGTATTTTGTCATGGATGATTTAGCTATCAAAGCCGGTTTGGGTTATGTAGATATGGGGGACGATGTTTCTTCATTCACATATAAAATAGGTGCGAAGTACTATATCATCAGCCAAATTCCTGTTCAGTTAGACTATTCCGGCGCTTCTATTAAAGATGCTGATGAAAATCCTTCCTATTTAGGAATCCAGGGTGGTTATGCCATCTTCTTAGGACAAAACGTGTCTATTGAACCAGGTTTAAGATTCAATAAAAGCTTAAACGATGATTTTTATGATGACGTTTTTCAGGTAAGAATTGGTTTTGCGCTGCATTTCTAAGAAATAAAATTTAGATTACACAAAAAAAGCCTCCTGAACGGGAGGTTTTTTTTATTTTTCAGATGGACTGTTTTTATCTCTTTTTTTTGTGATAATTTTCTGATTTTCAGAACTATGTGGTTTTTGTATGAATTTAATGATAAATGAAAAATAACATGTCAGTTGTTTCGTGTTATTTTTTTTATACTTTTGCCGCATAATTTTAAAACTAAACAAACATGAAAAAAATTGTTTTAACAGTAGCAGCAGTATTCGCTTTCGGATTTGCTAACGCTCAGGAAGAAACTTCTGAAGGCTTTAAAAAAGGTGACGCATTCATTTCTGGTGCTGTAAGTTTTGGTTCAACTAAAACTGGAGATTTCAAAACTAGTGATTTCGAAATTGCTCCAAGTGCTGGTTATTTTGTAACTGATAACATCGCTCTTGGCCTTGCATTCGGATACGGATCTTCAAAAGTTGATGTAGGTGTAGCAGATGCTAAAAACAGCACTCTTTCTGTTGGTGCTTTTGGTAGATACTACTTTACTCCAGCTTCTAAATTCTCTATCTTCGGTCAGTTGGGTGTAAACTACATGAACTACGATTTTGAGTTTAACCCTGAAACAATTACGCCTGCTGAATCAAAAGGGAATGGTTTTGGTGTTGCAGTAGCTCCAGGTGTTAGCTACTTCCTTGCTAAAAACTTTGCAATTGAGGCTACTTTCGGAATCCTAAGCTACGAAACTCTTAACCCGGATGAGGATGGAGTTGACAGCACAAATGGTTTCAATTTCGGTCTTGATATGAGAGATATCAGATTAGGATTGGTTTACAAATTCTAAGAATAATATTAGAATATATCAAAAAGGCTTCCCATTTGGGAAGCCTTTTTCTTTTAAGATTAACTCCCGTTTCGCTAACTTTGCAATCTTCAATCCACATTCATGTTATCAGTCCAGAATATTTCTTTCGGTTATACCGAAAAACAAGTAATAGAGAACATCAGTTTTACCATTCAAAAAGGCCAGAATATTGCCATAATTGGTGAAAGCGGCTGCGGAAAAAGTACGCTTTTAAAACTAATTTATGGACTTTACGATTTGGATGAAGGACAGATTTTTTATGGCGATACGCCTATTTTAGGACCAAAATACAATCTGATTCCAGGAGAAGATTATATCAAATACCTGGCACAGGATTTTGACCTGATGCCTTATACAACGGTAGAGGAAAATGTGGGGAAATATCTTTCGAATGTTTACAAGGAAGAAAAAGCGCAACGTGTAGCCGATTTACTGGCTATGGTTGAAATGTCTGATTATGCCAAAACCAAGGCGAAGTATTTAAGCGGAGGTCAACAGCAAAGAGTAGCTTTGGCAAGAGTTCTGGCTTTAGAGCCTGAAGTTTTGCTATTGGACGAACCTTTTAGCCATATTGATAACTTTAGAAAGAATGCCCTTCGCAGAAACCTGTTTGCTTACCTGAAGAAAAAAGGAATTACCTGTATAGTGGCTACACACGACAGCGCAGATGCGCTTTCTTTTGCCGATGAGACCATTGTGATGCAAAAGGGTAGAATGCTTGAAAAGGCACCGTCAAAAGAGTTATATTTTAATCCGGTTAACAAATATGTAGCTTCGCTTTTTGGTGAGATTAATGAAATTACGGTAGAAGACGAAAACGGAACAATGATCAACCTGCTTTTGTATCCGCATCAATTAAAAGTGGCACAGACAGGTTTTATACAGGTGTTGATAAAACAATCTTATTTTAAAGGAAACCGGTATCTGGTTAAGGCGGTACTTGAAAAACAGGTTATTTTCTTTGAGCACAATGGTGCACTTGAAAATGAAACTTTTGTTTTTCTGGAACTGAATAATAAAATATCTTAAAATAAAAATCCCGGAATTTTTGATTCCGGGATTTTTGTTTTTGGAAATGATTCCAATTAGTTTTTCAGGTGCTTTTCTAAGAACTGGTCCTGTTCCCAAAGCAGGTGAAGGATGTTTTCTTTAGCAGCATAACCGTGGCTTTCTTTTGGCAATAAAAGCAATCTTACCGGAGCACCAAGACCTTTCAGGGCCTGGAAATATCTTTCTGACTGCAATGTGAAAGTTCCCGGATTATTATCAGCGTCACCATGTACAAGCAAAAGTGGTGTTTTCATTTTATCGGCAGTCATAAATGGCGACATTGTATTGTAAACTTCCGGAACTTCCCAGTAGTTTCTTTGCTCGCTTTGGAATCCGAATGGTGTAAGCGTTCTGTTGTAAGCACCGCTTCTTGCAATACCGCAGGCAAACAGGTCAGAATGTGTCAATAGGTTAGCTGTCATAAAAGCACCGTAAGAGTGTCCTCCAACGGCTACTTTTTTACGGTTGATATAACCTAGCTTGTCAACTGCGTCAATTGCAGCAGCAGCATTGTCTACCAACTGCGTGATAAAAGTATCGTTTGGTTCTGTTGAGCCTTCTCCAATGATTGGGAAAGAAGCATCATCCAAAACTACATAACCTTTGGCTACCCAATATACGAAAGAACCGTAGTTAGGAAATGTAAATTCGTTCGGGTTTTGAGAACTTTGTCCCGCACTGTTCTTGTCTTTGTATTCTTCAGGATACGCCCAGATTAAAAGAGGTAATTTCTCTTTTTTCTTCATGTCATAACCAACAGGGAGATACAATGTTCCGGAAAGTTCTACACCGTCTTTTCTTTTGTATTTGATTACTTCTTTGTGTACGTTTTTGATACTTTCAAACGGATTTTTGAAATTGGTAATCTGCGTTAGCTCATTCTTCTTTTTGATGTTTCTGAAGTAATAGTTTGGGTATTCGCTTTTTGACTGAATCTGAACTAATACATCGCCTTTTTTGAAGTCTTCAATAGAGAAGATACTTTCTTTTTTGTCTTTGTAAGCCGATTGGTACAAACGTTTTGTCTTGAAAGTCTTGATGTTGAACTCGTCAATAAATGGAAACTGACCATTTTTAGTATGACCTTGGCCAATAAGGAAGGCATTGTCGTTTTCAAGAGCTAATACTTGTCTTCCGTATTGGTTTTTGATTGTTTCGAAACTTCCCGGGTCAGAATAAATGTCCTGAGAATTTCTGTCAAAGATTACTTTTGGAGCCTGTCCCGGATTTGACGGATTGAATAAGTAGGTCTTTTCATTTCGGGTGTCATACCACTGGTCGTATAAAATAGCGGTAGTGTTATTACCCCAAACAATTCCTCCGTAACGTTGTACTGTTTTAACCAAAGATGTAGGATTGGAAGTAAATGGAGCCTGCCATAAGAAAACTTCGTCTCTGAAATCTACTTTATTGGCCGGGTCTCCGCCATCTAAAGCTTCAACAAAATAAAGAGTTGCCGGAGCATCGCTTCTCCAGCCCATGCTTCTTTTTCCTTTTCGGGTAGCCATAAAACCTTTTGGCATGATTTCAGAAAGAGGCACTTCGTTAACCACCTTAATTTCTTTTCCTGACAGGTCATATACTACAGACTTCATTGGGAAACGGCTCAAAGGAACGATATAAGAAAATGGCTTTTGTATCGTAGTAATCATGATGTAGTTTCCGTCAGGAGAAAAACCTTCACCGGCATATAAATCGGCACTTTTATACAGCGACGCTTTTCCGCTAAGGTCAATTTTATAAAGCTCAGAACTTACTAAGGTTTCAAAATTAGTTTCGTCAGTTTTGTTTTTTAATAAATCCTGATAGGTTCTGTTTTGTGATTTTGAACCGTCACTGGTAGAAACCGTAGGTCCTTTTGGGAGGTCTTTTTTAGAATCAATCAGGGCAGGACGGTTTTTAGGAAGCATCCTAACCAATAGGTTCTGATTGTCTCTGTACCAGCTGTACGGACTACCCATGTTGGCATTTACAGTTGCCTCTGTTAATCGGGTTGCTTTTGCTGAAGCAATGTCCAAAACCCACAATTCCACTCCTGTAGCTGTAGTGTGTGTAAAAGCAAGTTTCTTTTCGTCCGGTGACCATGAAATATTGCTGATTTTTGGATTTTGTGGCAAGCCGGTTACCTGAGTTTCGTTCTTGTCCTTTATTTTGCGGACTTTCAGGTTGTTAATATAGGTAACGGTACTTGAAATATTCGTAATTGGGTTAATTCTCAAACCGCCTAATCTCATTTCTTCCTGATTTAATTCATCAAGAGTTTTGTAGGTGTTTCGGTACGAAAGAAGCATGTATTCTTTTTTGGTGTCCATCGAAACCGAAGGAGCTCTTTCATAGTCGGCCAGGTCCAAAATTTCTTTGGAGGGCTTTTGGTAAGTAAGTTCTTCCTGCGAAAATCCTGTCAATCCGACAAGCAGGAAAAGCATAGATAACTTTAATTTCATATTATTTATATTAGGGTTGATGAAATATTTGTCTAAAATAAGTCAAGCTTGTTACATGTGCTAAAATATTTAGTTAATAAATAAAAAGGAGTTATAGAAAAGTACTTTCAAAAACGCACACTCAATTGCTGATATTGAAATATTTGCTAACTTGTGCGATAGATAATTTGCGGATGCGTAAATTTGCGGTCTGATTTTTAACGAAATAATAAAATATGTATCATTCAAAAATTGCAGGTTTAGGATATTATGTTCCTGAAAATATTGTTACTAATGATGATTTGTCTAAAATAATAGACACTAATGATGAGTGGATTCAGGAGCGTACAGGAATTCAGGAAAGACGTCATATTGTAAAAGGCGACGGGAATACTACGACGTCAATGGGTGTGAAAGCGGCAAAAATTGCAATTGAACGTTCCGGTGTAGCAAAAGAGGACATCGATTTTATCATTTTTGCTACCCTAAGTCCTGACTACTATTTTCCAGGTCCTGGAGTTTTAGTACAGAGAGATTTAGGACTGAATACCGTTGGAGCGTTGGATATCAGAAACCAATGTTCAGGATTTGTATATGCCTTGTCAATTGCAGACCAGTATATCAAAACCGGAATGTATAAAAATATCCTGATTATCGGCTCTGAAGTACATTCGACAGGATTGGACATGACAACACGCGGACGTGGCGTTTCTGTAATTTTTGGAGATGGTGCAGGAGCGGCAATCATTTCAAGAGAAGTAGATACAAACAAAGGAATTTTGTCGACGCATCTGCATTCTGAAGGACAATATGCGGAAGAACTTATCGTAAAAGCTCCGGGAATGGGCGGACGATGGGTGACAGATATTATTGCTGATAATGACCCGAATGATGAAAGCTATTTCCCATACATGAACGGACAGTTTGTGTTTAAAAACGCAGTAGTTCGTTTCAGTGAAGTAATTATGGAAGGATTAAAAGCCAGCAATTTGGATGTTTCTGACATCAATATGCTGATTCCGCATCAGGCGAATTTGAGGATTTCCCAATTCATCCAGCAAAAATTCAAACTGGCAGACGACCAGGTTTATAATAATATTCAGAAATACGGAAATACTACCGCAGCTTCTATTCCAATTGCCTTGACAGAAGCCTGGGAACAAGGAAAAATAAAATCTGGTGACCTTGTGGTATTGGCTGCTTTTGGAAGTGGCTTCACCTGGGGAAGTGTTGTTATTCGTTGGTAAAAAAGTGGCTAAGGTTCTAAGTAGCTAAGGTACTAAGGTTCTAAGTTGAAAAACAGTAAAAAAGGTAAACAAGGTTCTAAGTGGCTATGGTACTAAAGTCCTTAAGTTGAAGAATTCCCAAAACCTTAGTGTTTTAGTAAATCAGAACCTTAGGCCCTCAATAATATGATTTTGGCAACGTTATAATTGTAAAATAAAGTCTTAGTCAAAGAAACTCAAAACCTTAGTACCTCAGTACCTCAAAAAAATGCTCCTCCTAATCATCCCAATCTCAATTCTTCTCTACTATTTTTATCGTGGGAAAAAATTGCCGAAAGATAAGATTATCGACAGGATAGAAGTTTATAAGTCAAAAAGGAAAATGAATGTCTATTCCGGTGGGATTCTTTTAAAAACCTATAAGATAGCTTTGGGCAAAAATCCGATAGGACATAAAGAAATTGAAGGCGACTGTAAAACTCCGGAAGGGACTTATACGATTGACGGAAAGAATCCGGAAAGTGCTTTTCACAAAAACCTGGGAGTTTCATATCCTAATGAAAAAGATTTGGAACATGCTGCAGCTTTAGGGAAATCAGCAGGAGGTGATATAAAAATTCACGGACTTCGGAACGGGAGGGGCTATCGGTCAAAGTTCCACCGATGGAAAGATTGGACGGCCGGTTGTATTGCCGTAACCGATTATGAAATTGATGAATTGTATCAATCGGTAAAAGTAGGCGCAGAAATAGAAATATTTCCTTAAATGGCAGTTGTATAAAATAGAAAAACTCGGAGGCATCACTTCCGAGTTTTTCATTTTTAACCCAATATATAAAAAAACCTAAAAATTGATTCTTAGAACATACCGCCACCTTGTTTGGTATTGTCTTCACGGTACTTTCTTTGAAGTGCCCTGTTTTTACCTCCACCAAACATATAGTTGATTCCGAAGTAAAGACTCTGGCTTTCCCATCTGAAAGTTCCTGTGCTTGGATAAGGGTGTTTGCTGTCGAAACCGTATTCCATCATATTGAAGACGTCATTGAAACGAACGCTGAAGTTCAGTTTGTTGTTTAGCAATGAATAACGGCCTCCCATATCAATCTTATACATGTCCTTGCTGTCGTTTTGGATTCCGTCAACACCACTTCTAAAGAATCCGAACAGAAGGAAACTTAAATTTTTTGTCGCTTTGAAGTTACTGTTCAGTCTTGCGTTAAATGCGGCTGCATCAATTTCTTTTCTTACAAAATCAAATTGGTCTGTTGTTCCGGGTCTCAATACAGAAACCAGACCTTTTTGGGTAATGTTTGAGAAGTCTACAGAAGGCTGTACATCCCACCATTTTGTGATTTTGTAGTTGGCAGACACTTCAAATCCGTAAGCAGAGTTGTTGTCAAAGTTAGCCCAACTCATAATCAGGTCATTTGGATTGTCTGTTGTTTCGTCAGAATATAAAACCCTGTTGATTTCGTCATTAATCAATCTGTAGTAAATACCTCCGGTAATTGAACCTTTTGAAAGTATTCTGGTGTAGTTCAATTCTACAGAGTTGGTAAACTGTGGCTCCAATTCCTGATTACCCAGACCGGTAACCAAAGGCGTTGCAAATTCCCTGATTGGTTTTGTCTGCTCCAAACTTGGTCTGTCAACACGACGGCTGTAACTTAACTGGAACATGTTTTTCTCTGTCAGGTTATACGTAAGGTAAGCCGATGGATAAACAGTAAAATAATCGTCGTCAAAGGCTACATTGCTATTGTTTACATTCAGGTTGGCTTTTACTTTGTAGCTTTCAAAACGTGCTCCAAGCTGGTAGCTGAATTTTTCAAACTTTTGTCCGAAAGTAGCATAAGCAGAATAAATATCTATGTCGTAGGTATAGTTTGAGATTCTGTTTTCAATCGGAACCAATAAGTTTCCGGTTGTATAATCATTGGTTGTTCTTGTAATTCTTGCCTCAGCACCCAATTCAAGAGTTGACTTTTCAGACAAAGGATTTACGTAATCCAGGTTTAAAGTTGTCGTTTTTCTTTCATCCTTGATTTTGTCACCATAAACAACCTGTTCTGCCGGAGTATTAAATGTCGTTGTATTGAAGTTCGCATTTTGAGTCTGCTCATAATCGTTATAGTTTCCTTCAAAATCCAAAGTATGTCCTTCTTTTGCAAACTTATGCTTATAGGCCAGGTTGTAGGCTCCGCTGTTATTGTCTGTTTTATATCTTCCTAATTGAAGCACATTTGGCAGGTCGCCATTCAAATAGCGGATATCGGTATCTACATTTCCTTTACCATTCATAGAGTTTTGGTTCGTATAGAATGAAATAGTATTGTTATCATCGATGTAGTAGTCCATACCAATCTTATACAAATAAGATTCGTTGTCGTTTACAATATCAAGTACTTGCTGTGAATTGTTGTCAAATCTTTGGATGAAACCATCATTGTAATATTTTCCGAAGTTGCTACCTGCATTCCCGAAGAAGTTTACTTTTCCGGTTCTGTAGTTCATATCCAGAGAGTTGTTGAATTTGGCATCTTTGGCAAAAGTAATTCCGGAATTCAAGCTTCCGTTAAAACCATTGTTGGAGTTTTTGTGCAAGACAATATTAATGATACCCGACATTCCTTCCGGATTGTATTTCGCGCTCGGGTTTGTAATCAATTCGATTTTCTTGATTGAAGTAGAAGGGATTTGCTTTAGCAATTGAGCGGGGTCTATGTTGGTTGGTCTTCCATCTACCAATACTCTGACATTTTGGTTTCCTCTCAAAGAGATTTTTCCATCCTGGTCAACATTCACCGTTGGAATGTTGTTCATGATTTCCGAAGCCGTAGCTCCTGCCGTAGTAAGGTCACGCCCCACGTTGATTACTTTTCGGTCGATTTTCTGCTCTATTGTTGAACGCTCTGCAATAACTTCAACACCTTCCAGTTGTGTTGCTTCGTCTGCAAGCGTAATTCTGTTCAAAGACAGGCTTTTTTGACCGGAAGCCAAATCTGCTTTTCCGTTATAAGGCTTGTATCCGATAAACTGTATTTCGATATCGTAATTTTTTGGAGCAAGTCCTTTTACTTCGAAATCACCATTGTCATCTGTGATACTTCCTGTAATTACTGCTGTGCCTTCCTTAATCGTTACCGTAGCATAAGAAATTGGCTGCCCTGATTTGTCGACCACTTTTCCGGTAATCGTTAAATTGTTTTGTGCCTGCATAGAAAGCAAAGGCATAATAAGGCATAGAAAAAATAATTTTAGTCTCATTGGGTTATTTTTGATTGATGATTGATGTTGCAAATGTATTTATTTTTTTATTAATATGTAATACATAGTACTAGTTTATACAAAAATTAACATCTTTTTAAAATTGAACAAGATTTTAGTTGCCTATATAGACTACAAAAATTAAAATATGTTACACTATTTTTTATATTTAAATTCATTCCAAACAATAAAAAGCTTCCTGTTTAGGGAAGCTTTCTGATTAGGTGTATGTTAGCGTTTTCAGATTTATCGTTTCATAGCGAAATGGGCCCTGAATTCTTTTGTAACGCCGTTTTCTGTATAGATGACTTTGAACCAATAATCTGTGGAAGGCATAGGAGCGTTATTATAAAATCCGTCCCAGCCACCGGGTTGCGATGGTTTTATTTGTTTCAGTAATTTGCCATAACGGTCAAAAATGTAGATAACGGCTTCCGGTTGGTGCGCTAAATCCCAAATGTTCCAATAGTCATTGTAACCATCTCCGTTTGGAGTGAAATATCTTGGATAATTAATTACAAAAGCAGTAATTGTTGTTTTTTCACATCCGTTCAAATCGTCTACCGTTATAGTATGCTCACCGGAAGAAACATTTTCAAAAACATTACTGGATTGAAAGGGTCCGTTGTCGAGTTGGTAGACATAATTGCCTCCAATGCCGGTCGCTGTGACTATAATGCTTTGGTTGTCGCCAAATGTATTGGTTACGACATAGGTGACGGTTGCTTTTTCGGAACGTACAACTTCAACGCTCGTAAGTTTTGAAGGACAGCCTGTCGTGTTATTGGTCGCAATTACGGAATACGTTCCCGGAGCTGTTGCCGTATAGGAACTGCCTGTTGCTCCTGCAATTGGCCCATTGTCATCAAACCATTCAAACGTATGGGTTGAACTGCTAAGTCCTGTTTGCATCGTATGAGAACTGATTAACTGGTTGGTTTCACTGTTAATGCAAACAGTTCCTCCTCTTGGACGCGGTTCCGGTAAGCGGCGTACCGTTAGTCGGATAGGCATAATATCATAACAGCTGTCTGAAATCCTGCTCGAAACCCTTACATAAATTGTCTGTATGGTAGAAGATGTTACCGGATTCGTTCTTCTTAGGGCGTCGTTTTCAGATTCAAAATACTCTACAATGTAATCTGCCGGTAATTGGCTGCCCAGTGCAAAGTCCGTAAACGGAGTCAGGTCAAATGCGGTAAAACCGTCATTAACGTCGTCGTTATCGCAAGTTATTTTTAAACCTTCCGGAATAGGATTTACCGTTGGAGTAGTGACAATAGTGATTGGGAATATATTATCGTCAGAACAGATTTCACCACGGTTGTCTATTTCAGCATAAATATAAAGCGTTTCGCTGGCGGTGATAACTTCGCCCGCATGCCTTAGCGTTCCCTGTCCGCCACTTTGCGTATAATAATTTCCAACCGCCAGCGGTGGAAGCACGTAGCTGTCACAGCTAATAGCAGGGTCAGGTGAATCGGCTTCAATGCCTACAATTGTTATTGTAAAGCTGTTTTGGGCACTACACGGAGGTTCTGTTGTGCTGATAGCATAGATATAAATAGTTTGCGTTTGGGAAATAACGTCTCCCGCATTAAGAATTCTTCCTTGTCCGTTAGGTTCGGTATAATAATTACCCACAGCCAAAGGGGTTAAGGTATAAGGCTGGCAGGTTGGTCCAATGTCAGACCTCGAACTGATTTGCGGAATAGGGTTAATGGTCACCAGATAACTGATTTCATTAGTACAGTTTTGTCCCGGAAGTACGGGTTTGTAAATATAAATCCGCTGTGTACTGTATATTGTTTGTCCGGCTAGCATCATCGTGCCGGTTCCGTTAGAACCGGTATAATAATTTCCAACCGTAATAGGAGGCAGTGTATAGCTGCCGCAAACTGCAATATCTTCCGGTATGGAATCAAACGGGTCGGATATGATAACATCAAAATGGACATTGTCTGTACAGTTTGGGTTTTCGGTTGTGGCAACATATATATAAATTGTCTGCGAAGTAGTAATTACTGTTCCTGCCGGAATCTGCGTTCCTGAACCAGCCGGTCCTGTGTAATAATTTCCGATAGGAAGTGAGGGAAGCGTGTAGCTTGAACAATTCTCAGCATTAGGTGGAGTGTCGATTCTGATAAACACCGTAAATTCTTTCTCGTCCTCACAGATATCGTTCTGTACGTAGGCATAAAGCGTTTGTGTAGCAGTAATTGTCGTACCTGCCGGAACTATGGTTCCTGTTCCTCCCGGCAGCGTATAATAATTTCCAAAAGGCAGGGCAGGCAATACATAAGAGTCGCAGTCGAATACGGAAGAAATTTCAGGAAGATTCTCAAATGGTATGATTTCAACATCAAAACTACCATCAATAATACAGAAAGGCTCTTCAGGAAACTGATAATACACAAAAATAGTTTGGGTGTTTCTGATTACGGTTCCGGCAGCAATCTGTGTACCGTTTCCGCCAGATTGAGTGTAATAATTTCCAAAAGGCAAGGTTGGCAAAGTATAGCTGGTGCAATACCTTCCGTCAGGCGGAATTAATGACTCCGGGTCAATAATGGTTACTCTGAAACTGCTTTGGTTTGTACAGTTGGGTGAGCCTCCCGTTTGGTTAAACACATAAACGGTTTGCGTTTCTGTAATAACATCGCCCGGAAGGAGTGGTGTTCCTGTTCCGTTAGGTCCGGAAAAATAATTTCCGTTTGTTAAAGGAGTCAATTCGTGCTGGTCGCACACGATTACATTTTCCAGTCTGTCTACAGGAGGGAGGTTTTTTACGAAAATCTGAAAGCTGGTTGTGTCATAACAGTCTGTATCAGTTTTGTTTTCTATCCTGACATAAATCGTCTGATTGCCTCCTGTTGTGTAGCCTGTTGATGGAAGCGGGTTGCTTCCGGCCTGCGCATTTGGAAGAGATGTATAATATGAAATAGTATAAATATCTGTAGAAAGTCCGTTCAGGACAGAGGAATCCTGTACCGCAAAACTAAAGTCGGCATCTGTAGCGTCCAAAGCTACGGCACATTCTGTCATATCATTAGGCTGTGTTGCGGTTGGTGGTGCAATCAAAAGCAGGTCGAACGATTTGATTGTGATACAACCGTTTGTGTTGCGAATCCGTACGTAGATGGTTTCATTTCCCGCGCTTGGACGAATAGCAGGGAGAATGTTGGCTCCGCTTTCTGCATCTGCTCTGCTGGCGTGATAAGAAAGTGTAACGCCGGGGTCAATACCAGACAAAATAATAGGCGTGTTGTAGGACAGGTCATAATTATAAGAGGCTTGCCCCGTGTTGCATTTATATAATGTATGTGGTTCCGGTGTAATCAGTTCCGGATAATATTCCACTACTATAGTATCAGTAACCGGAGCCTCACACGGAAATAGTGTATTGTTGTAAGTGACAGAGTAGGTTCCCGGTTCATTGATGACAAGTTCGTCAACATCTCCGCCAATTGGATTTCCATCTTTTAACCAGGAGAAAGAATAAGTGGCCGGGTCCAATCCGGTGGTAAGCGTATGTGTTGCGCCCTGACAAATAGCCGTTTGGCTGGCAATGGTCAAATCAGGACCCAAAACATCCTGACCGATATTAAAACTATCTGACGAAAGGAAAATGGCAGAATCTGATTTGTAGTCCGAACGGTCGGCAATAACCAGTTTGATATGGTAAGGCGTATTGGGAATCAGGACCGATGTAGCCTGAAAAAGTACTGTCTGTCCGTTGAAGTTAATAGCAGAACCCAATGCCTCCGAACCTCCGTTAAATCGTCCGAAATATTCCGGATTGGCTGAAGGACAAGACGAGTTGTAAAGAAAATCGCGAATCGTCAAGACAGAAATCGGGGTGTTCGTATTTGGAATTACGGCCAGATTTTGGGTGACTCCCGTATTCAGGTTGGTGAGAAGAAAGGCAAAGGCATCAGAAAAGTTACACTGCGAATTACCATATTCTTCGGAAGCAAACAGAAAATCCATGCTGAAATTTGAAGAAATAGGCACGAAATCAAACTCAAGTACGGTAGCATTTACAGAATTCATGGTGATTCCTGCTGCTGCCAGCACATTTTCCAAATCGGTATCGCCTATCCATGCCGGATTATCTCCGTCATTGAGTGTTGAATTGTTTGGTCCGGGAGCACGGTTTGCATCGCCTGTGGTCAATAGGACACCACTTGGTATGGGGAAATTAGGATTGGTGTTCTGGAAATAGCCAATACCGTTGCTGGAGCCAAAATTGGTTCCGGTCCGCCATGAAATATTCGTTACTTCTGTACAAGGGGAGTTTACCAGAACATTGGTGACAAGTTCAGGAACTGTACGGGTTGACGTATCGACAGTTATGGCCTGGGAATAGCCAACTATTGGCAATAATGCCAATAAAATCAATAGGTTATTTTTCATATCAAAATCTGGGCAAATTTTTTGATACTCACTTAATAAAAATTGGGGCTTTTATTTGAAAGTTCATAGCAAAGATAGGTATTCGCGTCAACGAAATACAAATAATTCCGATTAAATGTTAATATTTATGATATTGTATATTAATAATCTTACAGATTTGTTTAAAACAGGAAAAAACATCTTTTTGGAATTAAAATTTTGCCTTCCTAAATTCAGTCAGAATTAATATCTTTGCACGCTTAAAAAACACTTAAAATGACATTATCTCAAATTCTTACACCGCAAATTGAAAAAGCCATTTCGGCTTTGTTTGGAGTTACTATTGACAAAATAGAATTTCAGGCAACACGGAGAGAATTCGAAGGTGATATCACCATGGTGATTTTTCCGTTACTCAAGCTGGTGAAAAGCAATCCGGTTGAACTTGGAAATAAAATAGGAACCTATCTGGTTGAAAATGTTGCTGAGGTTGAAAAATTCAACGTGGTTTCCGGATTTTTGAATATTGTGATTTCGGATAGCTATTATCTTGATTTTTTTGCAAAAACCAGAACTGAAAAGAACTTTGGTTTTGTAACCCCAAAAGAAAACGAAAAAGCCATTTTGGTGGAATACTCGTCTCCAAATACAAACAAGCCTTTGCATTTGGGTCACGTTCGTAACAATCTTTTAGGCTATTCTGTAGCCGAAATCATTAAGGCTTCGGGTAAAAAAGTGTACAAAACACAGATTATCAACGACAGGGGTATCCACATCTGCAAATCAATGCTGGCCTGGGAGAAATTCGGGAACAATGAAACTCCGGAAACATCGGGTATGAAAGGCGATAAACTGGTTGGGAAATATTATGTGGAGTTTGACAAGGCCTATAAAGACCAAATTAACGCATTGATGCAGCAAGGCAAATCAGAAGAAGAGGCAAAAAAACAGGCGCCTATTATTTTGGAAGCCCAGGAAATGCTTCAAAAATGGGAGGCAGGCGATGAACAGGTAATGAATCTTTGGAGAATGATGAACCAGTGGGTTTATACCGGTTTTGCCGAAACCTATACCAACCTGGGTGTGGATTTTGATTCCTATTATTACGAAAGCAATACCTATTTATTAGGAAAAGATATTATTGAACACGGACTCGAAAAAGGTGTTTTTTATAAAAAGCCTGACGGTTCGGTTTGGATTGATTTGACTGAAGACGGTCTGGATGAAAAATTAGTGCTTCGTTCTGACGGAACTTCAGTTTATATGACACAGGATATCGGAACTGCCGTTCAGCGTTCCAAAGATTTTCCGGATGTAGGAGGAATGGTCTATACGGTAGGAAACGAACAGGACTATCATTTCAAGGTGTTGTTCCTGATTTTGAAAAAACTGGGATACGACTGGGCTCAGCATCTTTTCCATTTGTCTTACGGGATGGTAGATTTGCCTTCGGGAAAAATGAAAAGCCGTGAAGGAACTGTTGTTGATGCAGATGATTTAATGGAGGATATGGCTGAAACGGCCAAAACGATTTCGGAAGAATTGGGCAAACTCGACCATTATTCTGAAGAAGAAAAGGCGAAATTGTACAAGACTATCGGATTGGGTGCCTTGAAATACTATATATTAAAAGTTGACCCGAAAAAACGTATACTCTTCAATCCTGAAGAATCTGTCGATTTCGCAGGGAACACAGGTCCGTTTATTCAGTATACCTATGCAAGAATTCAGTCCATCATCAGAAAAGCAGATTTTGACTATTCAGAAAACGTTTCGGTCGTACTGCACGAAAAAGAAAAAGAATTGCTGAAGCAAATGGAAGCTTTTCCGGAAGTAATTCAGAATGCGGCTCAAAATTACAGCCCGGCATTAATTGCAAATTATACGTATGAGCTGGTTCGTGAATACAACTCGTTCTATCAGGCCGTGCCTATTTTGGGTTCTGAAAATAAAACAGAGAAGATTTTCCGCGTCCAGTTGTCAAAAAAAGTAGCCGATATTATTGCTTCGGCATTTAGCCTTTTGGGAATTGATGTTCCTGAAAGAATGTAACGCATAAATCATAATCAATTAAGTGAAAACGAAATCTTATTTCTTTCAATCATTTGCAATTGTGCTTCTGGCAACTGTCGCATTTATTGGGTTTAAACAGTTTCTGCCTAAGAAAATTTTTTCTGAAAGTGCTCCTGATTCAAAGAACGTACTGATTGACAGTATGCTTCTGGATGCGGTTGCAAAAGATGTCAAGGCAACAACAAAGGATACATTGGTGAATAAAAAGATTGTCTTTGATCCGACCTTTGGAGTTACTTTTCCTGCAGAAAAATTTGAAGAATATAAAGGTTACCAATACCTGATTTCTTTTTATGAAAAGCTTTATCAGCTGGAAACAAATCCGGAGTCTGAAAATGTAAGGATTGCCTATTTTGGTGATTCCATGACAGATGGCGACATGATTGTTCAGGATTTGAGAGCCGACTATCAGGCAAAATTTGGAGGACAGGGCGTTGGTTTTGTTTCCATAACTTCTGAATCGGCAGCTTCAAGAGGTTCCATCACGCACCAATATTCCGGAAACTGGAAAACCCAGTCCTATTTGAATGTCAAAAAACCGAGAAGTCCGTTTGGAGTGAACGGTCATGTGTTTTTTGCCAACGACACGGCTCATATCGAATGGGTACGCTTCAAAGCCAATACGACAAGATTTGCAACCATGCTTGACAATCCAACGCTTTTCTATGGCAAATCGTCTAATCTTAACGGAAAAGTCAATGTAATTATTGGAAAAGATACCATTGTAAAAAGCCTGACGCCAAATAATCTGGTGAATACCCTAAAGGTTTCTTCCAACAGCATAAAAGGATTTAAGGCCGATTTTATAAAGGCCGATTCTATTCCAATCTTCGGTTTCAATTTTGATGACGGAAAAGGTGTGCATGTCGATAACTTCTCGCAGAGAGGTAATTCCGGATTGCCTATTTCAACATTTAATCCGGCGGTAATGCAGGCATTTAACAACAAGTTGGGTTATGACCTGATTGTATTGCACTACGGAACAAACGTATTGAACTACGGAACGAAAGATTATACCTGGTATGACAGAAGCATGACCAAAACCGTAAATCACCTGAAAGAATGCTTTCCGGGAGTTGCCATACTGATTGTTTCGACAGCAGATAAGGGAACAAAATACGATCTGGAAATGAAAACAGATTCGGCTGTGGTTCCGTTGACTGTTGCCCAAAAGAGATATGCTTTGAAAACCCAATCCGGATTTGTGAACCTGTATACCTTAATGGGTGGTGACGGTTCTATGGTAAAATGGGTAGAAGAAGAACCGGTAAAGGCAAATAAGGATTATACCCACTTCAATCACAGGGGAGCTAAAAAGATTGCAGGATTGTTGTACGAACAGCTGAATCAGGGATATGAAAAGTACAAGGCTTTAAGACAAAAGAGAAAGCCGGCTGCAAAAAAATCTCCGGATTCAACAGGAATTAAAAAGGACAGCGTCAATGCATAAGCTAAAATTATTTTTAAGCCTGTGGTTTTTATTGGCTGTGGTTGGTATGCGTGCGCAGGTAACAGATTCTATATTTGTAGAAATTGATACTGTTGCAGCAATTGATACGACAGAAACTATCGTTATTCCCGACAATCATTTTCACAATACCAAGGCATTGAAGCCATTTTTTGAAAAGCTAATCCTTAATCAGCAGCAAAAAACAGGAAAAATCAATATTGTTCATATCGGTGATTCCCATATACAGGCCGATTTGATGACGAATGTTATCCGGAAAAAACTGCAGGGCGAATTTGGAAACGGCGGGAGAGGATTTATTTTTCCGTACAGTCTTGCCAAAACAAACGGGTCTTATAACGAAAGATTTTCATCAAACAGAACATGGGAAAGCTATCGGAATATTTATCCCGCAATAGGACATCCCGTAGGTCTGAGCGGAATCGGACTTTGGACTAAGGCAAAGGATTTTGCCATTGAAATCAATGTAAAGGACAGTTCCTACGGTTTCAATACTATTAAGATAATTACTCCTAAAAATAAGGATATGTTTGATGTTGCTACGGCATCAAAAACAATCGTAATGGAATCGAGCGTTCCTAAAAAGATTACGCATAAGATTAAAAAAGGGGAAGCTGTTTCTATCATTGCTGAAAAATATGGTATTTCGGTTGCCCAATTAAAAAAAGCAAATAATCTAAAGTCGAATAATATCCGCGCCGGAAAGACGCTCAGGATTCCTACCAATGAAATGCAGCAAAAATCCATTTCAAGGTCGGAATTTATTCCTTTGGATATACAGTCCAATCAGTTAACGCATTATTATACAAGTGACACTCCTTTAAGCAAGATTTATCTTATTCCTGAACCTCAGGCTTCAGAATTTGCATTGAACGGACTGGTGTTGGAAAATAATAATCCGGGTGTTATTTATAGCAGTATTGGAGTTAACGGAGCAAAATTCTCAGATTACAACAAATATCCGCTGTTTTTCGAACAACTGAAAGCATTGCAGCCGGACATGATTGTCCTTTCCTTAGGAACAAATGAAACTTTCGACAAGACCGTTTCTTCAGAATATATGGTACAGCTCAACCTGTTTCTGGAGAATTTAAAGGCTCAAAATATAAACGCTTCCGTATTGGTGTCGACACCACCGCCTTCCTTGTTTAAAAGGAAATTTCCAAATACATTTGCAGCCGATTATTCAGAAAATATACTGAAATCGGCAGAAGAAAAAGGCTTTGCCGTTTGGGATTTGTATTCCCAATTTGGGGGCTTGTATGGAGTGGAGCGTAATGCGGCAAGAGGACTCATGTCGGGAGACAGAGTTCACTATTCCAAAGCAGGTTATGAAAAACAAGGAAATCTTTTGTCGGAAGCATTTCTAAAAGCATACAATAATTTTAAATCAGGTACAGAGAATTAATGACGATCAACAGCATAAATGACTGGTTTATTCAAACCTTTGGAGCAATCACTTTAGAGCAGGTGAAAGGCTGGTTTATATACAATCCGAAAGAGCCTTTGCTTTTTAATACGGGATTGTTTTTAGGAATGTTCCTGATTTTTTATCTGGTTTATGCTTTTCTGCGTAAGACCTTTTATTTAAGATTGGTATATGTCATTCTGTTTTCGCTTTTCTTTTATTACAAGTCAAGCGGGATTTATTTTCTTTTGCTGATTTTGTCCTCCGTTGTCGATTATAATCTCAGCGGCGTCATTTATCGGGAGAACAGGGAAGGCTGGCGTAAATTCTATATCTGGCTCAGCGTCATCCTGAACTTAGGGCTTTTGGGTTATTTTAAATATACCAATTTCCTGATAGGTGCTTATAATGATATGTTTAATGGCCATTTCGCATTCCATGACATACTGTTGCCTGTTGGTATTTCATTCTATACTTTCCAATCGATAAGTTATATTATTGAGATTTACAGAAAGGAAATTGTTCCTACCAATAATTATATTGAATACCTGTTCTTTGTGTCGTTTTTCCCGCAATTGGTCGCGGGTCCAATTGTCCGGGCCAAAGATTTCTTACCGCAGATTTACCAAAAACTGAATCTTACCAAAGAAGATGTCAATGCGGCTTTATTTCTTTTGATTGGAGGACTTATTAAAAAAACGGTCATTTCGGATTATATCTCCGTCAACTTTGTCGACCGTGTTTTTGACGCACCAACCAGCTATACGGCGTTTGAAAACCTGATGGCTTCCTATGGCTATGCGATTCAGATTTACTGTGATTTTTCCGGATATTCAGATATGGCGATTGGTGTAGCACTATTGCTTGGATTCAAATTACCTACGAACTTCAGGACTCCGTATAAATCAGCTTCCATAACTGAATTCTGGAGAAGATGGCATATTTCGCTTTCTACCTGGCTAAAAGATTTTCTATACATATCGATTGGTGGAAACCGTAATGGTTCTTTTGCGGGATTCCTTTTTCCGGCACTGTTTTTCTTCGGATTGGTGGTTTGGGGAATCAGCTATTCTACAATCAGCCATATTCCGCTGATTATTGCCGTTTCCTCCCTGGTGCTTTTCAGCCTTACCTTTATCCTTTCAAAAGACAGGGAAAGAACTATGTTTACCAATGTCAACCTGCTCACCACAATGCTGTTGGGAGGATTATGGCATGGAGCCAGTTTGCGTTTTATTATTTGGGGCGCCTTGCACGGAATTGCTTTGGCAGTACACAAAATCTTTTTGGAATTCTTCCCATCCAAAAAAGATGGTGAAAAGAATGCTTTCAGCTATATCTGGAGATTTTTCTCTGTTTTGCTAACGTTTCATTTTGTGGTTTTCTGTTGGCTGTTTTTCAGAGCGAAAGACTTTGACACGGCCTTACAGGTAATCAATAATATTGGGCAGCTTACTTTTGACCCAAAACAATGGCAGATTATCATTCAGGGCTATAAAAATGTATTTCTTTTGATGCTGATAGGTTATGTCTGGCATTTCCTTCCGGAAGGCATTACCAGAAACATGAAGCTGGCTTTTGACAAAACTCCGCTGGTTGGTAAAGCTTTGATATTAGGTTTTGTCTATTGGATAGTCTATGCTACTGCAACAGCAGGCCCGCAGCCTTTTATCTATTTTCAGTTTTAAATGTCTTTGAAAGCTTTTTTTGATTTCAAAATTTGAATTTTTATCTACTTTATAATAGAGCTTTTATTACAATGCTTAATATTTAAGTGATTTTTACTATTTTTCCGAAATGAAATTTTGAGTTCCATAACGGTACTGAAATTGAAACTCTCATAATATTCTTGCGTGTAATCTTTTCATTTCTTATTTTATGAATGTTTTTTCTTATAATTGTTTACATGCTTTCCTTTATTTCCGTTGTGAATCATTACTGTGGTATTTTTTGTAGGAAGACAATTATAATCATACAAAAAATACCTGTTGTGCATTTTAAATAATAATGACCTTCATGTTGTGGGTGTTGTGTTTAAAAATACTTCGTTAGTAAATTGTACAATGCTTGAAGCTGTGATTCTAGCTGACGATTTCATTTTTGAATCTTTCAAAGGTTTTTGAGCAATTACTTTAATTATAAATTGATTGCAAAGTTGGGATGCTTGGTTCTTGATTGTATCATGGAGCTGTAGATAATATTTCATGCTATTTTTATTTATTAATGTTGTTATGGAGTGGCAGAATAGCCAAAAACAAATGAAGAAAGATATTATTCTCATTGGTATAGCTTTTTATTACTATAACTGAGTTTTCCCAAAACGTAGCTGCAGGTTATGATTGAGATTCTGAATTGCAGAATGAAATACAAAAACAAAATCAGAAAATCTACACAGAAAACAAAACCCACAAAGAAGGAAAGATCATCATCGTTGAGGTAGAACAGATCCTGGAACATCTAAAGAAAAATTATTTCGGGGAAGTTAAAGAACTCACATCCTAATTATCTAACAAGAATAACTTCCTCAAAAAGATATTTCGAATTAAGTATCCGAAACCAATTGGATTGATATCAAACATTTTTGCAAGTATAACAAAGAGATCCGGAACATAGGTTAGATTCAATTGCTTAAATTGAAAAATCTAATCAGTTGTATGTTGGGCTTGAAAAGCAGAAGAAAGATCTAATTGAGTTTTAAAAAAGAAGATCAAAGGAGAATAAAACACACATATCGAAAAATAGAAGTAAGAAGTAAAGAAGGATAATAGATTCAGCTATTCAAACGCGGTTAGATTTCGTAAATACGGAAAACCGTAAAATCGGTATTGAAATAATTGTTAGTTTGTGATATCTAAAAACTTAATCACATGTAAACAACTGGAAAAGTAGCGTCAAGTTATGATATTAATGGTGAAAGGGAGGTAATAAGGGATAGACTTACCCCATTTAATTATAATACGATCATTTTAGGCGTAACCAAAGTGTACGGAGTGGATCGTTTTTGTATGTATTAGGGAATGTGAAAAATAATATTTTTTGTCGTGTACTAAAACGGTTTTATTAAAAGGAGTAACCCGAAAAGCCTTAAAGTGAGTAGGTAATTTTAAATTTATTATTATGAAATTAGAGAGTTTAAAAGAAAACAAATTTAAGGAGAATGTTTTGAAAAAAGAACAAATGTTTAAATTGAATGGTGGTGGTACTCCAACTCCAGCTGGCACGGCATGTGGAACTGCAAATGTATACCCATATAAG
>OGQD01000510.1_pt1 | contig 28994 bp, 22 predicted proteins | sample 1553091 | NCBI WGS metagenome assembly OGQD01 (sample SAMEA2580290, study PRJEB22360) | human gut metagenome | biome: human gut; feature: human-associated habitat; material: faeces | place: Denmark | collected 2008/2010
CTAAAAAAGCGAGTAGCGAAAGTGGGAAACAGCTTCAAAGAAAAAAGATTTAGATTGGAAAGCTAAGTTTGAGGTTAAGGCTATCCTATCTGGTTTCCCATCATTAAAGTTACTCTAAAAAATTGAACTCCTTCGGAGTTCTGCTTCTGCATTTTCTTTTTCTGCTGCACAGATATGATTTCTACAGAATATTTTATGTGTAGAAAAATGGTATTATTTCTAATATTTTGGTAAATTCACTTAAAATAATCAATATCCAATGGCTTTTACCATTAAATCGAATCTGATCGACATCGTTGCAAGGGAAACCTACCCTGCTGAAATCATTATTAAAGACAACAGAATCAGTTCAATACAAAGAATTTCGGAAAAGCAGGATACGTATGTTCTGCCCGGATTTATTGATGCACACGTTCATATTGAAAGCAGTATGCTGGTTCCGTCTGAGTTTGCAAAGATTGCGGTAAAGCACGGAACGGTGGGAACGATTTCAGATCCTCATGAAATTGCCAATGTTTTGGGAGTTTCGGGGGTAGATTATATGATTGAAAATGCTCAGAAAGTACCCTTTCATTTTTATTTCGGGGCTCCTTCGTGCGTTCCTGCGACCCATTTTGAGACAGCAGGTGCGGTGATTGATTCGGGTGACATTGATGGACTTTTAAGCAAGAAAGAAATTGTATATCTGGCTGAAATGATGAATTTTCCGGGGGTTATTTATAAAGATGAGGAGGTTCTGAAAAAGCTGGAATCTGCGAAAAAACATAACAAGCCGATTGACGGTCATGCTCCGGGTTTAATGGGGGAAGAAATGAAATCTTATTTCAGTGCGGGAATTTCTACAGATCATGAGTGTTTTGGGCATCAGGAAGCACTGGAAAAGCTTGAATTCGGGGTAAAAGTGATGATCCGTGAAGGAAGTGCAGCGAAAAATTTTGATACTTTAATTCCTTTATTAAAAGATTTTCCGGATCAGATGATGTTTTGCTGTGACGATAAGCATCCTGATAATTTGCTGGAATCTCATATCAACGATCATGTGAAACGCGCTCTGGATTTGGGTTATGATTTGTATGATGTGCTGCGTGCTTCTTCGTACAATGTGGTTAAACATTACAATTTACCGGTCGGATTATTGCAGATTGGCGACAATGCAGATTTTATAGAAATCGATAATCTCACGGATTTTACGATTTTAAAAACGTATATCAACGGAGCATTGGTTTCAGAAAACGGGGAATCGTTTATTGAATCTGTGGAAGCTGCGACAGTGAATAATTTTAGCTGCAGTTTAAAAAATCCTTCAGATTTTAAGGTAAAAAGCGAAGGGGAAAAAATTCGTGTGATTGAAACGCTGGACGGACAACTGATTACAAAAGAAATTCATGCAGAAGTTTTAAATATTGATGGTTTTGCAGAATCTGATCCTGAAAATGATATTCTGAAAATTGCTGTGGTGAACCGTTATCAGGATGCGCCGGTTGCAACAGCTTTCATCAAAAATATAGGCTTAAAAAACGGAGCGATTGCTTCGTGTGTTGCGCACGACTGTCATAATATTGTAGTTGTGGGAACGAATGACGATGACATATGCAAAGCCGTGAATCTGATCATTCAGGCAAAAGGCGGAATTTCTCTTGCCCATGATGAGGAAGAAATGGTTCTGGAACTGCCGATTGCCGGAATTATGACGGATCTTCCTGCGGAAAAAGTGGCAGAAGCTTATATTAGATTAGACCGGCGCGCAAAGGAATTGGGAAGCAGATTACGAGCGCCTTACATGAGTTTGTCTTTCATGGCTCTTCTGGTGATTCCCGAACTGAAACTGAGCGACAAAGGGCTTTTCAACGGGAAAAGTTTTGAGTTTACGGATGTCTTTATCAAATAAATTTTACTGCAATTTATTTGATAAAAAACACACGATTTATCAATTTCCAATAACTTTTCAAGATGTAGTAAAATTAAAGATTTCAGACTATTCTTTTTTCGTTTTCCAGATCAGCGTAAAAACGGCTTTCTTTAAAGCTTTCTTTCGCAGCCTGATAACCAATGTTAAAGATCTGTTCCAGACGGTCTTTTCTTCTTTCGAATGTTCCGTAGATGGAAAGTTCCTGCGATGAGATAAACCAGTCGCAGTGATCGAATTTAATTCTTTCGATGCGGTAAGAAAGCAGATCGTACGAACGGGAAACAATGGCTTTAATTGATTTTAAATCATTGATTTTGACATCTTGCGGGGGAGAAACAAAAACACCGATCAGCTTATCGCAATCGTCTCTGATGATGTCGGCGGGAAAATTATTCAGCACGCCTCCGTCGCAGTACATTTCTTCATCGATGATGTACGGAGTCGTCACTCCGGGAATGGAGCACGAAGCAATAATAGCATCCACGATTTTAAAACTTTTTTCAAAGATTTTTTCGGTTCCTCCTACTAATTCTGTTGCCACAATTCTTACGTCTTTATCGAGATCGCCCAGTTTCATTTCGCCGAAAATAGGATTGAGATAATTTCTGAAAATCACCGAAGAAACCAAGCCGGGCTGATTGAATGCAAAATGCTTCCAGTTGAAAAAGTAAACCGAATTGAAAAATTCTAAAATTTCCTCGGGCGTTTTACCTACTGCATGAAGGCAGCCTACAATGGAACCTGCGCTGCAGCACGAAAGAACATCAATATTAATATTTTTTTCCGCTAAAAATTTTAAAACTCCGGCATGCGCGATCCCTTTTGTTCCGCCACCCGATAAAACAAGCCCAACTTTCCCAAATTCCATAGATTAAAATTAAGAAAACAAGTCGATAAAAACAGATTAATTTTTCTAAATGTGGTGATTTTGCATTATTTTAACACAAATAAAATTATGCTTAAATGAATATTGATGATCTGGTCTTATTTAACCAGAAAACTATAATGATTTTTAGTATTAAGTATTTAATGTAAAGCTTTTTTAAAAGAGGTTTTCTTCAATAAGAAATAGTTTAACTCACTTTTTTATCGTACAACTCAAGAATTTTCAGAAGATCATCATCTGTTTTCCAGGAATCTATCATAGCGAGAAGATCCGGATAAGCTGCAAATCTTACTTTCAGGCTATTTTTAAGACTGGGATTGAAAAATCCGGATTCATTGATGATTTTTCGGTTTCTGCCGTCGATTAAGAAATCTGTTCCAACAAATTTTAAGCCGCCGTGAGGAAAAAATCTGTACCAGTTCATATTTTTGCCTTCATACAAAATTTCTACAAAACCATTGTCCAAAACCATTTTCCCGGCAGAAGCATAATATTCATGAATGGTATTATTTTCATCGGTAATCTTAATGTATTCCACATCTTTTGGTTCCACCCACGTTTCAGCCCCGGAAGAATCCCTCATTTTCATCTTAAGTAACACAGTGGCTACATAATATTTTGTATTGGAAAATTTACCTACATTTCTGATCTTCGTTTTGATGGTATCGCTGGATGTTTTCAGAATGTACTCCACAGGAAAATATCTTTTATCGTCTTTGTTCTGAGAAAATGAAAAGCTAAAGCATACAAAAAGCAGCAAAAAAATGATTTTTTTCATGAATGGTGGTTTAAAAAAGCCCGGCAAATTTCCGGGCATATTATCTAAATTTATTTTTAATTATTAATATACTTTTCAAAAATTCTTGAGAAGTCTTTCTGATTATATTTATCAAAACTGTTGGTATTCCATGCAAAAATGTATTCGTTGATGGCTCTAAGTTCCTGACTTTTCGAAACGTTTTCCTGCTTTCCGGAAGCGACTGTTGTAATGGCTTTCTGGATGCTGTCGTTAGAGAAATTCAGCAAAGAATGATTGTGGTGAACTTCCTGCTGAATCGCCAAAAGTGCTTTATACAGATCTTTCAACTGATCGATCTGACCTTTTGCAACGCTGATCATCATTGGAACATTCCCGATATTGAAAGAAATTTCTACATCAAGATCAATGGTTCCCGCCGTCTGTAAAGCAATATTCGAGAAAGGAAACTGATAATATTCGTATCTCTTCAAGACTCTTTTTTTATCCAATGCACTGGCTCCGTCGATGTGGATTAAAGCTCTGTTGGTAAAGCAGTATTCGTCTCTTTTCGATTTAATTAAAAAGAAAATTTTCTCGTTATCTTCGGAAAGGATATAATCGTCCGAATCTACTTTATCATAATCCTGAGAAGGAATAATTTTTCCGATATCTCCTAATCCCAGAGCTTCTGCAGCTAATTTTTTAAACATAGTTTGTTGTATTTGTATTTTATTTCCGGAATAAAATTAAGAAAATAACTGAGATAAAATCAAAAAAAATCATCTTAAAGAATGTTTAAATTTGATTAAATATTCAAAAATTTCATTCATTTTCTGACGCAAAGTTTTTATTTAAGTGAGCACAAAGAAGAATCAACAAGTTGATTTGATGAAGCAATGTTTTCAGGCTTTGGGAAGCAAATTTTATTTGCCTTTGCTTTCTAAGAATAATTGAATGTCCGCTTAATGACCTAAACCAATATTTAAACCACTTTTGAGATGAAATTGAGAACTTCATCAAAGTGTAACTTGTTGATTTTTTTGATTTTAAAATTTATAAAACTTTTCAATTTTTCAAAAAAACACTCATTAGGCAAATAAACGGACATTCATAAGAATAATGTGTAAAGTTGAATTAAAACTTTGCGCGGTAAAATAATCGAATCATAAAATTTTAAATATCAAATTGAAACAGATCCTTTTCAAAAAGAAAAACCACAGACTTCTGATCTGTGGTTTTGATATTGTTGAACTTTGTCAAAGATTTTCAACTTTGACAAAGTGAAAAATTAAATGTGGATTACTTCTCCATAAGCAGCCGCTGCAGCTTCCATAATGGCTTCAGAAACTGTCGGGTGCGGGTGAATAGATTTGATGATTTCGTGACCTGTAGTTTCTAGTTTTCTGGCAACAACCGCTTCTGCAACCATGTCTGTAACCCCTTCTCCGATCATGTGGCAACCTAACCACTCTCCGTATTTAGCATCGAAAATAACTTTAACGAAACCATCTGTATTTCCGTTTGCCGTTGCTTTTCCACTTGCCGAAAGAGGGAATTTTCCTACTTTAATTTCATATCCTTTTTCTTTAGCCTGTTTTTCTGTAAGACCAACAGAAGCTACTTCTGGGTGACAGTACGTACATCCCGGAATATTGCCATAATCGATTTTCTCAACGTGCATTCCTTTGATTTTTTCAACACAGGTAATTCCTTCTGCTGAAGCAACGTGCGCCAAAGCCTGAGTAGGAATGATGTCTCCGATTGCATAATAACCCGGAACTGAAGTTTCGTACCATTCGTTGACCAAAACTCTTCCTTTTTCTGTCTGGATTCCCACTTCTTCAAGACCGATGTTCTCGATGTTTGCAGCGATTCCTACAGCAGATAATAAAATATCAGCTTCAAGAACGATGTTTCCTTTTGCTGTTTTTACGGTAGCTTTTACGCCTTCTCCGCTTGTATCAACGCTTTCTACTGAAGCATTGGTCATAATCTCGATTCCTGATTTTTTCAGAGATTTTTCTAAGTGTTTAGAGATTTCCTCATCTTCTACAGGTACGATGTTTGGCATAAATTCTACAACGGTTACTTTTGTCCCCATTGTATTATAGAAATCTGCAAATTCTACTCCGATAGCTCCGGAACCTACAACGATCATAGATTTTGGCTGCTCAGGAAGAGACAATGCCTGTCTGTATCCGATTACTTTTTTACCGTCCTGTGGCAAGTTCGGCAATTCTCTTGAACGCGCTCCTGTTGCGATGATGATATGCGTTCCTGTATATTCAGTTACTTTTCCTTCTTTATCGGTAACGGAAACTTTTTTACCTTTCTGTACTTTTGCTGTACCCAGAATAACATCGATTTTATTCTTTTTCATCAGGAATTCAATTCCTTTGCTCATTTTCGATGCAACGCCACGGCTTCTCTGAATTACGTTCGGAAACTCAAAGCTAGCTTCCACTTTGTTCAATCCATAATCTTCAGCATGATTAATATAATGAAAAACCTGAGCCGACTTCAATAAAGCTTTGGTAGGAATACATCCCCAGTTAAGGCAGATTCCTCCTAAATTTTCTTTTTCAATGATTGCTGTTTTGAAACCTAATTGTGCCGCTCTGATTGCTGTAACGTATCCACCAGGACCACTTCCGATGACAATAATATCGTAATTCATTAGTTTAAAATTTTTATGCGAATTTAAGGAAAAATATCGGATGTATGGCATTCTGACGAAATTGATCCCGGAAGGTTTTATTTCCGATTGTATGACTTATTTTACGTTATCTTAAGCTTTAAAAGTTGTATCATATTATAAAAGCATCGAAAATTAGAAATAGTTTTTAAATATTATCCAAAACATCATTCGATTAATATTATCAATACAATTTATTAAAACTATTAAAAATGATAGTTAAAAATTAAATTTCATATTAAAATTTTAATACTTTTGAAGTAATCAACTAAAATTAATATGTATGAAAAAGATTTTTTCGATTTTTGTGATGTGCGGAATTTTTGCAAACGCTCAAGTTGGAATCAGTAAAAACTTACCAACCAGCACATTAGACATTAACGGATCTGTAAGCGCAAATTACAGGCAGGTAACTGCAACTGCTTATTCTATCGTTGCCAACGATCATTACATCACTTATAATGGCACTGCCAATTCTACGTTTACGCTACCGGTAATAGGTTCCGGAGCCTCAAGTTTTACGGGAAGAATTTATAAGATAAAAAATATATCTGCTTTCAATATTACTTTACAGGCTTCAGGGGGAAATACGCTAAGAATAGACAATACTCCGGTTTCTACATTTATCATTCCTACAGGAGCGTATGCAGAAGTGGTAAATAACAGCAACACTACCGGAGGAACATGGGATCTTTCTTTTATCACGCTTCCGAAGCCTAATAATGTGGAAATCTACGGAACACAGCTTTCGATACCGCCGCACGCTTCCGGAACAGCTCCGGTTGCCGACTGGACCGGACATTCTAATACAGCATATGATACGGGAACAGGAACCGATGCATGGTGGGTCATCAGCAAAGCATCTACATCGTTCTCGGTAGGAACAGGTTTTTCCAATGCGAGCAGAATGACTTTGGTTTACGAGTATCAGGGAACTCCTTTTAATATTACCAATATGAATCCTTCGCTTACCGCAGGAAACAATTCTAGTTTTCCGGATGTTTTCATTGCTTCTTTTGTAAGCCTTGCCAATAACGGAACTTCTGGTAAAACGAGACTTACGGTTTCTGTTGCGCGTGTGGATTTTATAGGAAACAACGGCTCCAACAACAGTAACTGGACCGGAACATTCCTTTTAAATCTATTGCTTGCAAGAAAGGTTTATTAATAAGCCTGTTTACACCTTTTTTTAACCGCAAAAAGTCACCAAAGATGAACTAAAATTTTATTTAAAACTGATCATTATAAATGAAAAAGCTCACAATAGTTTTTAAAAATCTTTGATTTTTATTCCTTAGGTTAGAACATAAAAAAAACAGGCTATCTGTATTGGATAGCCTGTTTTTATTGTATTGGGAAATTACATTTTTCTTAGTAATCTCTTCTGACTCTGGTACTTTTCATTTAAAGCTCTTAACTGATCCTGCTTCATTTTTTTGGTTGCAAGCGGATGATTCATAATTGCTTTTTTCTCAGCTTTATATCTTCTGTCAAGTTCTCTCGATTTGCTGCTGATCAACTCACTTTTTGAAGGATGTGGAGGTGCAGGTGGACGTTTCTGTCCATAAGCATTCATTGATAATCCTACTAATAAAACGGTTGATATAAATAACTTTTTCATAATATTTACTTTTTTTGAATGAATTTATCATGAAATTCATTCCTGTTTGGTTTAAATATTACACATTTCATACCATAATTTTTTTACGCCGGACTACTCAACCTCAACATTCTGTTTTAAAGGCAGATTTTTGGAAGAGTTTCCGACAAGGATTCTGTACGTTCCTTTTTCCACGATCCAGTTCATTTTTTCATCTAAAAACTGTAATTCTTTCACCGGAATTTTAATCGAAATCTGTTTGGATTCTCCTGGTTTTAAATAAATTTTCTGAAAGCCTTTCAACTCAATAACCGGTCTGGAAACTGAAGCCAACAGATCTTTTACATACAGCTGAACGACTTCGCTTCCTGCTTTCGAACCTGTATTTTTCACAGTCACTTTTGCCACAATTGTATCATTTTCAGAATATTTTGTTTTATTTAACTGTAAATCTGAGATTTCAAAAGTGGTATAGCTCAGTCCAAAACCAAAAGGATACAAAGGTTCGCCGCTCAGATCGTAATAATCATTTCCTCTTCCTGTCGGATGATGGTTGTACGTCAAAGGCAACTGACCTTCTTCAACCGGAAAGGTAACCGGCAGTTTTCCTGATGGATTTTCTGCTCCGAAAAGCACTTCCGCCACAGCGTTTCCGCCTTCTTCTCCGGGATACCAAATATCCAGAATGGCTCCTACCTTATCTTTCCAATCTGTTGTTTTTATGGCAGAACCACCCACTAAAACAACTGTTGTCGGTTTATTTAATTTTGATATTTCATGGATGAATTTTTCCTGATTTCCGGGAAGACTTAACGAAGAGCGATCCTGAAATTCCCCTTCATGAATTCCGGCTGTAACAATGATGTAATCTGCGTTCTGAGCCTGCTTCAAAGCATCATTAAAATCTTTTCGGTAGTCTTGTAAGCCATAGTTCCAGATCAGTTCAATATTGGCTTCTCCCCTGTTTTCGTGAAATTCAACCACAATATCATATTTCTGCCCTTTATTAAAGTCTACCTCAACGGTTTTGGTGGAATAGCTGAGTTTTTCCCAATTGTCAATTAACAATGAACCGTTTAAAAACAACCGGAAACCGTCGTTTCCTCTTAGTCCCAACTGATATTTTCCCGATTTTGGAGCTTCGAGTTTTCCTGTCCAACGAACGCTGTAATTGTCTGACTGCAGTTTTTCAGGATTGGGAGAATACAAAGTCCATTTGAAATTGAGCTGTTCGTCCTGTTTTTCAAATTCAGGTTTTCCTTTTAATTCTGAATCTGAAAAGTAACTTCCTTTTAAACCTTTTTGATTTTCAGAAGACAAAACTTCAGCAGGAACCGTCAGAAAATCTTTTACATTCCAGTCGATTCCTTTTGAGTAAGTGATTTCGATATTTTTATTTTCAGCTAAATTTTTAATTCCGTCCAAAATGCTGACTTTTTTATTTCCCGGTCCGGAATAACCGCCCAATCTCGCATCAACAGCATCTGTTCCGACGACTAAAATCTTTTTATATTTTTCCGAAATCGGAAGCGTCTGATGATTATTCTGAAGCAAAACAAAAGATTCTGCCGCAGCTTTTTCCGCTAATGGTTTGTGATTGATTTTCTTTAATTCTTCTATATCTTTATTAGAAACGTAAGGATTTTCAAACAAACCGAGTTCAAATTTTGCCCTTAAAACTCTCGCGACTGCATCATCAATTCTTTCCTGAGAAATTCTTCCATCCAAAAACGGAGGAATAAAAAGTTTATAATGTTGATATTCCGTCTGAAAAATCACATCAAGCCCAGCATTGATCGCCTGTGCAGAAGCATCATCGTAATCTTTTGCCGTAAAATGCAGCACATTTGCTCCACCAACCGCACTTGCATCGCTGATGACAAATCCTTTGAAATTCCAGTCTTTTTTTAATTTTTCTGTTAACAGCCAATGATTTGCCGTTGAAGGTCTTCCGTCAAGCAAATTGTAGGAAGTCATTACCGAACGGCTTTTTCCCTGTTGAAAGGCTTTCTGAAAAGGGATTAAATGGGTTTCTTCCAGATATCTTTTACTCCAGTGAATCGGATAAGAATCTCTTCCACCCTCTCCAACGTTGGCTAAAAAGTGTTTCGGAGTGGTGATAATTCCCTGATTTTCAAAGGAACTGACGAAATTCACCCCCATCACGGAAGTCAGAAACGGATCTTCCCCGTATGTTTCTTCCGTTCTCCCCCATCGTACATCGCTTGCTAAATTGACAACCGGGGTTAAAATCTGACGGATTCCTCTCAGTCTGGATTCTTTTGCAATGGCCGTTGAAACTTCTTTCATCAATTCAGTATTGAAGGTTGCCGACAAACCAATTGCCTGTGGAAAAGCAGTTGCTCCTTCACGCATTAATCCGTGCAAAGCTTCATCGAAAGGAATAATCGGAATTCCCAGTCGCGATTCTTCCACAAAATATTTTTGAATGGCATTGATTTTTTTTGCGAGTCTTTCTGCATCTTCATTGGCATTGTATTTCAGCATTTGTCCCGCAACTCCGCCTCCCTGATTTCCTGCGCTTACCTGCAAACCGAAGATTCCGTGGGAATACTGATCTTTCGGAACGTTATCCAAATCTCCGGGAATCATGAAGCACTGCCAGAATTTTTCTTCGGGCGTCATGCGTTTCAATAGATCCTGAACTCTGGCTTCAACAGGTTGTTTGGGGTCTTTGTATAATAGTTTTTGAGCTGTAATAAATGTTGTGCTCAATAACGAAATTATTATAATTTTAAATCTGAGTTTAAAATGCATTGTAAAATAATTTAATTTTAATATGTTCTTTTGTCTTGAAACAAAAGAACCAAAAGTTCAAGACTTGGAACTCTCCGCTAAAAATTAAAATTTAATCCTAAAATTCCCAAAACTTGTGCGAATTTAGTATTAGTTCTTCGGTTCAATATCTGTGTTGCGCTTTAAACAATGGGAATTTCTTAACGAATTAAGTTTTAATTTTCTTAAAACTCAGATTTCCTAGGTCATTTTGTAGTCTACAATTTTAACTACTGCGTAATCTGGATTACGGTTGAATATTTTAACTGGTTTCTTTCTTTTGGTAAATTGATTTCAATTGAATTTCCGTTTTGTTTCCAATCAATTTTGTGAGATAATCCTAAAATTTTCAATGATTTTGGTTTAAAATTTTCAGGAATAACGAAATTTAGGATTGATGGAGCCTGATAATTTGTTTTTTCATCCAGATGAAAAATATTCACTGTTTTTCCGTCTTTGCTTTTCGTGTAGTAAAAATTTCCGTCATGATAAGGGGCAATGCTTCTTGTTGCAAAAACAGCCGACTGGTTTTTATCCATCCAACTTGAAATTTCTTTCAGTCTTTCGTAAACAATGGGATCGTAGTCTCCATTGGGTCCGGGAGCAATATTCATGAGGTAATTTCCGCCTCTTGAGATGATTTTAATTAACGTTTCGATGATTTTCTGAGAGGATTTGTAATTGTCGTTGGGAACATAAGAAAACGAATCGCCCATCGTAATGCAGCTTTCCCATGGAATGGAAAGTGGCTTTTCCGGAACCGCCTGTTCCGGCGTTACGTAATTTTCCCATTTTCCGGGAACGGTACGGTCTACAACAATGATTCCGGGTTGGTTTTTACGCGCCATGGTTCCGATTTTATCCATATCGATGTCCTGTTCAACTTTGATGGTTCTCTGCCATTCTACATTGGGATCGATGGTATTAAAGGGACGAACCCAACCTCCGTCTAACCAAAGAATGTCAATTTTGCCGTAATTGGAGGTGATTTCGTTGAGCTGATTAAACGTAAAATTTTTAAAACGGGTCCATTTTTCAGGATATTTTTTAGGATCGTAGTTTACATTTCGGTCTTTTGGCGGAAAATACGACCACCAGTAATCGTCGGAATGCCAATCGGGTTTTGAAAAGTAAGCTCCGATTTTAAACCCGCTATTTCGGAATGTATTGAAAATTTCTTTTGTTACGTCTGCTTTTGGATTTTTGGAAAAAGGCGTTTTGGAAGAAGTAATTTTATAATCAGACTGTTGGGTGTCAAACATTGCAAAACCGTCATGATGTTTTGTTGTAAAAACCACATATTTCATTCCTGCTTTTTTCGCAGCTTCTGCCCATTTCTGTGGATTGAACTGAACCGGATTGAAGGTGGTCTGAAGATTTTCATAGTTTTTTACGTATTCGCAGTATGATTTTCCGTGTTCGGGTTTTCTCTGTGTCCATGATTCGTCTTCGGGACAGAGGCTCCAGCTTTCGACAATTCCCCATTGGCTGTAGGTTCCCCAATGCATGAAGAGTCCGAATTTTAAATCCTGCCAGTTTTCCAGATTTTGCACAACAAGCGGATCGGTAGGTTTCTGATAGCCTTCAGAAACATTGTGAGCCTGAGAAAAAAAAGCGGATGACGTAAGAAGTGATGAAAGGATTATGGTTTTTGCTTTTTGTCTGATGAACATTGACGTTTAGTTTTTGCTAATTTAATATTTCACCGGAAATTTTTAACTACAAAAGGGACAAAAGTTTTTCTTGACACATTTGAGTTTAATTATATTTTTAGAAGATAACATAAGAAGAAAATCAAAGATTTTTATAGAGTAATGCAACTCATGTTGATGAAGTTTAAAATCTCAGGTGACTTATGTGGTTAAAAATACACTTATATTTCAGTCTGTAAAACTTTCATTTTGATAACAATAAATTTTTAAATGCAGATTCCACTGTTGAATAGGAAAATTTAAATCCGCTTTTGATTAATTTTTCAGGGTAGACATTCCGACTTTTTAATAGTAATTCGGTTTCGGTGTTTAAGAATATTGATGCGATTTCCAATTGCCAAACCGGTACATTTATTCCAAATGGGATCTTCATTTCTTTTCTTAATTTTTTCATGAATTCTTCGTTGGATAAAGGATGGGGAGCTGTAATATTGATACTTCCTGAGATATTTTCATGTTCAATGATGAATTCTACAGCTCTGCAAAAGTCTTCAATATGGATCCAGCTTACGTTTTGGTTTCCTCTTCCCTGTTTTCCGCCCAATCCGAATTTGGTGAGCATTTTTAACTTTGGAAAAGCGCCACCGTTATTTCCTAAAACAATGGAAGTCCGTAACGCAACTTTTCGTAGATTTTCTGTTTCTGATTTAAAAAATTCGTTTTCCCAGCTTTTACAGATGTTCATGGAAAAATCGTCGCCGATGATTCCGTTTTCTTCTGTGTTTAATTGTTTTTCTGAATGAACGTAAATGGTTGCGGAACTTGCATTGAGCCAGATTTTGGGTTTATGGATACATTCATCAATTGCCTGCTGAAGAACTTTTGTGCTTTCAATTCTTGAATTGTAAATTTCATTTTGATTCTTTTCCGTATATCTGCAATCGACGGATTTTCCGGCAAGATTGATCAGAACATCAGAATTTTCGAGTATTTTTTCCATTCGCCCAAAGTTTTGGCATCCCAATACAATTCATTTTTCTGTTTTGGGTTTCGGGTTAAAATATATACTTCGTTTTCTTTTTCGGTAAAATATTTTTCAAGGTTTTTACCGAGAAAGCCTGTTCCGGCGGCGATGATTATTTTCATTTGGTTGTTCGGATTTAGTTGATTGGTGGTGGATTTAAATATTGAGATGCTTTCCTTCGGCAAGCTCAGGATAAACTTAAGCTCAGCATAACATCGCTCATACTAAACGTTTTGACGCTCGCTTCGCTCGCGCTTCTGCTTATTTTCTGCGGTGAATTTTATCCATTTGTTTCTCTCTAAAAGAAAGTTTTTCATGTAATTTTTAAGAAACAGAGTATCAAAAATTTTTCCGATGATTCCGAAAGGGGAATGAAATTCGAAGATGTCTGTCATGATTGTGTTTTTACCTTCCTGTCTGAAAATATGCTGATGTTTCATGGATTTGAAAGCACCCTTCAACATCGTATCTGTGAAATGATAAGGTTTCTTCATGCTGATAATTTTTGTAGTCAAGGTTTGCTCGATTCCTAAATGTTTTGCTTTCCATGTGACCGTTTCGCCTTCTTCGATGAGTCCTGAAGTTCGTCCTGCGATTGCTTTTTCTCCTGTTTTAAAAGTTGATTTCTGATGAAGATCGATGTCTCTCGCAAGATCAAAAACAGTTTGGATATCGGCTTTGATGATGGTATCTAAATAGATTGTTGACATTTTAAAAAGTTTGTTTTTTATTTAATTCAGGTAAAATTTCATCAATTCTCTTTGCCAATTCCGGCAATTTAATGGTGGGAACAGCGGGAAAAAGATGATGTTCCATGTGATAAAACATACTGAATGTTAATTTATTTTTCCAGAATCCTCGTTGTGTTCTTGCAATATCCGGATTTTCATGCGTATCGTGATGAACTGTCCAGACTGCGAAAAATGCCATTAAAAACCCTCCAAAAAACATGATTAGAATGTGATAGATCAGGAAGTTAATCTGAAAATAAAATGTAATACAAACAAATATTGAGATTGAAGTCAGCTCAAAGATCATTTTCTTTCTATAATTGTCATTGGCTTTTTTGAAGGTGATCCAATGTACGAGAAACAGATGTTTTGGTCCATATAAAATCGCTTTATACCATTTCATTGAGGCAGATTTCCCTTCGTAATCTTCTTCACCTAAGCAAAATTTATGATGTCTGATGTGATTGAATTTCACGGCATGAATTGATGTTATCATTGAAATACTATTCAAATACATTGACAGCCATGTAAGGAATTTCCCTGTTCCCAGTGCGTTGTGAAACCCGTTGTGAACCTGTCTTAAAGCGGTAAGGAAATAAAATCCGGAAAACGGAATCGCAACCCAATAATATCCTTTGTAAGCCAAAAATAAAGAAGTAAAAAGCCAGGGAAGACTGATATTATTTTCGATCAGCATTTCTTTTTTGGAAAGGGATTTGAGGTCTTTCCATTCTACTTTTTTTATTAATTCTGTATGATTCATCTTTTTTATTTTAGAATGATTCAGGATTCCCCTTTATTAATTCTTCATAATCTTTATTGATAATAATGATGTAGCAGATTGCCAAAACCGGTGTAAACGGAATTCCAAATAATAAAATGAATCCCAGAAAATTGTTGAGCCATTCTATATCTTTAAATAAAATAATCAATAACAACGAGATTAGAACTGTAATACTTGCAAATGCATAAGATTTAAAAGTGGTGCTTTTAGAATAATTTTTCAAAAAAATTCTGATAATAAAACTTATTGTATGAAATCCCGCAATCACAAAATATCCGATGATACTATATCCTTTTTGAAGAGCAACAATATCAACTATGAGAAGTATAATAAAAGATATAAAAACAAACATCTGGATGTAATAATCATATTTAATAAAAGTTTTCATGGCAATAATTTTTAAAACATTTGACTTTTTGATTTTCCTCCAAAGTATAAGATGAGGAATAAATGAATGATTAAGTTTTTCATAATAATTGAATTAAGATTTAAGATTCTACAATTTCGTCATCTTTAATTTTATCTTTGTTCATGGCATGTTTACGACCTTTCAGGAAAAGAAGCAGGTTCAGGAGCATCATTACTCCGAGATAGATGGAAAATCCTCCGATTTTTTCGCTTAAAGCAACAACCAGTCTTTCAATGGTTTCAATTTGAAAAAATTCAATGATACAAAGTGCGAAACCGAGATTTAAGAGGTAAAAACCTATCTTGAACAGGGAATTGGTTGCCATCGCAATGTCTTCTTTCTGATGAAAAATATCGATCATAAATGCTTTGGAATTTTTAAAAAGAAACTGGGAAACCAGCACAGTAAGAAGGATTACAATTGGCAGATAGATCATGTATGCCTGAAAATTGTACGTTGTGGTGAGAGCTGTTGCATTCATAGTTTTATTATTTTATGGTTAAATTTTTTCTTAAAAAGTAAAGCGCGAAAATGTTCATAAAGTGCAGCACACATAAAATCAAGGTGATATAACCGATTCTGACTGCCGTCACAGATAACATTTTTTCTATAGAATCTACTTTTTCCCAATGGGTAAGATTTAATGCGATGTATCCGAGATTGATGAGATAATAACACGCAAGAAGAATCCTGTTGATCGTTAAACACAGATCTGCATCGTGAATAAGATAGTTCAGGTAATGTTTTCCTGCGTTGTAGCATCTTCTTCCGACATCAATGATTATGTAGGAACTGACGGATAGAAAAAGTAGATATGAAACAATATTAAACATTTTATAAATATTATATTTTCAATAAATTTTGAAATTTAATTTCAAAAAAATTATCTCTCCGTTTTATTCTGTTGCATGGTTTTAACATTGTAAAAGCCATAGATCAGATAGTAGATATTAAAAAGAACGCCTCCGATGCCCATGAAATTTGCTACATAATCCGTTCTGGAATCACTCAGATATGCCGCACTAAAATAGAGGATAATGAAAAACAGAATAACGCCATAAAAGTAATAACGGTGGAATTTGCTTTTGCTAAGTAAAACTCTAAATAAGAAGCCTATAAGATTTGAAATACCGACATAGAAAAGAGCGATAAAAAAATCTGATCTCTGTGTTTTCTGATAGTAATTAACCGCAACGGGCAAAAAGAATACAAGGCTTACAACTGTTTGAAATATTACTTCTCCTTTTAAAATTTTACGTTCCATGTTTTTGAGTTTTTATTGTTATTGTATTTTCAATAATTTATGAAAGTTTATCTGAAATAAAAAAGGAAAATTTCCTTTTTTATGCTTCATCTATTTGTTTGAGATTCTTAACTTCACTTTTGAACTTCTTCCGTGAATCTTCAGTTTATGTTCAGAATGGCAACCAATTATTTTAACAAATTGGTAATTTTCCCAACCAGCCAATGATCGTCACTTTTTATGGCAAGATCCATGATATTGTTGATTTTTCCTGTTACAGAGCTGAAATCGTCCATTAATTTAATGAACTCTTTTGCTCCTTCAGAATCTTTATCTTCAATATTTTTCAGTTCTTCCAGAAAAGAAATAACAGGCTCAATTTCTCTTTTTCTACGTTCTTTTGTAATCTGCTTGAATAAAAACCAAACGTCTTTTTCAGCAACAAAATATTCTTTACGGTCGCCTTTTACAAATTCTTTTCTTACAATTCCCCAATCCATCAGCGCACGGAGATTCATATTGGCGTTTCCTCTCGAAATTTCAAGCTGCTCCATTACCTCATCGGTAGAAAGTGCTTTACCACTTGCCAAAAGCAGCGCATGAACCTGCGCCATGGTACGGTTGATCCCCCAATTGGTCGCAAATGTACCCCAAGTCTGAATGTATTTTTCTTTAGCTTCTGAAAGTTGCATTTTATTTTACTTTTGATTTCTGATACAAATGTAATAATAATTTTCGAACTTTCAATAATTTTTGAAAGTTTATTTGAAATAAAAACAGACATCCTTTGAGAATGCCTGTTCACACTAACTTTAATTTTTTATAATCTTAAAAACGTCCCATTGTTTTCCATATAAACATCTCATTAAATAAACACCTTGAGGATAGGAAGTAATATCTATTTTATTATTTCCTTTTGGTAATTTTTCCTGTTTTATTAAAATTTTACCACTGAAATCATATAGGTATAATTCATCAATCTGTTTATTCGACTGTATGTTAATTAATCCTTTTGTAGGGTTTGGATAAATTTTAACCTTTGGATTTTCTTCATTTTCAAGTTCTACCTCAATTTTTTTGTTAATAAATTCATTATTAGAAGGCTTCTGACAAGAAGGTATTGTTGAACGTTGCAGAATAAGCCTCAACAATAAATCATTTAACTTTTCCACTTCGTAAGAATCTGTTGTTGGTTCGATGTGATGATTTCCGATTCCACTGTGGTTGGTAAGGAATGTGTAGGTTCCGTTTGTAAGCAAAGCAAACGTTCTCATAATATATTCCGTTTCTTTATCTGTATCACTCGCTGCCAAAGGAATAATTGTAATTCCTTTTTTTGCTGCCAGTTTTATTTTATTGTATATTTTATTAATATTTTCTTCAGAATAATGTGGAGATGCATCAAGAATCAGAAAAATAATTTTTGTAGAATTTTCTTTGCTCCAGCTAAGTTTATCAATTGAAGAATCCAATGCTTCAACAACTGCTTCAGGAGTATCTCCACCTCCATTAGCATTTTGTTTTTTAATAAAATTCACCAAATTTTCAGCTTTGTCGGAAAAATTAAATTCACGCGTTACATATTCATCACCTTGATCTCTGTAAAATACAGAACCATAACGAACATCTGTTGTATTCTGAAGTTTTTTTTCAACTTTTCTCAATACATCCAATAATTCTGCCTGTAAATAAGAAATCTCATCCCCCATAGATCCTGTAGCATCTACAACAAAAGCTAAATCTAAATTTCTTTTTTGAAGACATGGCGCATCTATTGTAATTATATTTTCACACTTTTTAAATAAATTTGCTTTAGCTGACAAAGTTTTTCCTTTATCGTCTGTTATATAATATTTCTTTGATAAAGATTGATAATCTATTCTTGGAGCGATCCATAATTCTGCGTTTCCTTTATTATCCGAAACTGCTTCCCAAATAATTTCTTTTTTATCATTCAACAACCTTAATTTCTTACCAATAACTGGTTTTTTGTCTTTATTAACCAACTGAACAGAAACCCTTTTATCAGGGAAAAGTTTCCATTGATTTTTATATTCTGATAAAACAGGAACCGCCATATCCTGCCAGTAATTCCATTTTGAGAAATCATTTACTTCTCCTGCTGTAAGTTTCCCTGCATCCGGAAATTCTTCATAAATTTTTGTTTTCTTACCTTTTGCTTTGGATTTACTAATCTTTACACCTGATATCGATTTTGCTCCCGCAGCAGATAAACTTCGCGGTGAAGATTCAATCTCCATAGCCACAACCGATTTCGGTTTCGGACAGCCGTTATATTCCGGTAATCCGGGAACGGTAGGACACGCATCGTCTTTATCCAGAATTCCGTCGCCATCTGTATCCGGCCAAGGACAGCCGTTGTTTTCTGCGGGTCCGGCAACCGTCGGACAGGCATCATCTTTGTCTATTATTCCATCTCCGTCGGTATCAGGAAAAGGACAGCCGTTATTTTCTATCGGTCCCGCAGCTTCTTTGCATTGGTCTTCTTTATCGGGAACGCCGTCGCCGTCCATATCTGGGAATGGACAACCTTTATTTTCTATCGGTCCTGCGATTTCCGGACATTTATCTTTTCGGTTTTTAACTCCGTCCTGATCTTTGTCTTTTTCAATGCTTAATTTCTTTTTTTCAGTTTGATGATCTGTTGCTGTTTTGGTTTTACAGCCCATTACCAACATCAAAGCCAATATGGTAGTTCCTAGTTTTTTCATATGTATTATTTTTCTGAAAATATAATCATTTTCCGTTTCTCTGTTTTAAGGATGCAGATTTTCGGAAAAGTTGCAGTGAAGTTGATATTTTTTTGTTAAAACTTCACCCTCTTCATTTTTATAATTTAAACTAATTTCAGAATTAACCGCAAAAGGGACAAAAGATAATGTTAAAGCGAATTTTCAGAATAATCAAAGCGCTCAAAAGAATAAAAATCAAAGATTTTTAAAAACTATGGTGAGCTTTTTCATTTATAATAATCAACTTTAAATAAAAAATTTAGCAGATCTTTTGTGACTTTTGCGGTTAAATAAAAGTTTAAACAGACTTTTTAATTAAATATAAACCCAACAGTTAAAAATTCAACAATTTTAAAACAAACTTTAAGGCTGAATTCTGACTTTTATTCCTTCATTCCAAAATTTTGCTTCCGGAATATAATAAAGGTATGCATTGCTTGCTTTTCCTGTATATTCTCCTGCAAATTCCACCTTCAGATCCAGATTGATGGTTTTTATTTCATTGGCATCAAAATGTTCCCAATACAGAACCAGATAATTATCAAAAATTTCGTAATAAGAAACCTGTTTTTTATCCAAAAGATCCTTCAGTAAAGCATTCTGTAAAGTTAATCCTGCCGGAATTCCTATTTTTGCCGTCACCATTGGAAGCTGGTTATTTATCTTATTCTGAATGGTAATTATCATTCGGTCTGTCTCGCCTGTTTTTGCTGTTTCAGATTTTAATTTTGTATTCAGGATTAAAGGAATTTCTGCACTTTTTGGAGCTTTTAACGTGTAATATTCATAATCCAGTTTGTAGGGAAGACCTCTTTTTGTAGGATAATTGATGCTGATTGTATTTTCTCCGTTTTTAAAAGCAGAACTCACCGAATTATTCGTTCTGATCTCTGCTCCGTTCACTTTTATTGCAGGTTTGTCGGTTCCATATAATCTTTCATTTTTGGCGAAAAATTCTGATAATGCTTCCAAAGCCAAAGTCGTTGCCTGAGTGGAACCAAAGCCGTAATATCCGTTGAAATTGATTAAATGATCTGCAACTTCAGCAATTTTTAACTGGCTCAACTGCTTATCTTTCTGCAAAGCCATCAGATAAAGTGAAAGTGTTTCCGCATTCGCAGAAAATCCTCCGGAGCCTGTAAAAGTGGTTTTTGTTTTTAAACTTTTCCCTTCAAACTGGTTGTTCAAAATTGCTATTAAGTCATTATACTGCTGATTTTTGCCCAGATCGTAAGAAATATTTGCCATTAAAGCCAACTGATATGCATCTTTTGTCGCCAAAGCACGTTTCAGATTAATTTCGTAGGCATCATCCAGATTTCTGATCCCGGTTTTAGACAACACATACAAAACATACATATTTCTCGACCATGCAAAATCTGAATACGGACTGCTTTTTTCATAGTATCTTCTTACCTCAAACATTCCGTTCTGATTTTTTTTAGATAAAATAAAAGACGTAAGATCCTGAATGATTTTAGGTTCAATATTCACGTATTTTTTCAGATCTCTAAATTCAAGCAATGCAAAAGCAGAAAGCGCTACATCCGATTCCGAAGATCCGAAGTAAATGAATCCGCCGTCACGGTTTTTATAACTCAGCATTTTCTGATAGCCTTTTTTCATGTTTCTGATGACCAGACTTTCGGTTTCCGGCGTAATTTTTTTAATCTGTTTTAAATAATCCAGAATGAAAATATTTGGATAGACTGTTGAAGAAAGCTGCTCAAAACATCCGTAAGGTTCTCTTTTCAGGCGTTCCATATTTTCAAACATCTGCAATGCATTGTTTTCATACACATAATAAGACGAGAAGAAACTGCCTTCAATATAATCCGGAATATCAATTTTGAGGTCTTCTGTTTTATTATTGATAACTGAATAGCGGTGCGGAAATCCTTTCTCCTCGACTTTAAAGGCAAGAATCATGGTTTCTCTGAAATCTTCCGATCTTAAGGTAAACTGAATATTCGATTCCACCACTTCATTGGTCTGGATTTTCACAAATAATCTGCCCGACTCCAAAGGTTTCAAAGTAATCGTACTATCTGATTGTACCACATTCACACGATTCGGAACAATAACGTCCATCGTTATCTTTCGGGTTTCCGGAGAATTATTTTTAACCACCATCGGAATCATCATCTGATCTGTTCTTGTAAGATATTTCGGAAGTTTCGCATCTATGGAAATCAGACTTTGAGCCGCATAGGTTGTTTCATCACGCCCGATTAAACCTGAAGAGGAAATTCCTTCCGTCATGATTCTGAAAGTAGAATTGGCATCGGAATTATAAAATTCAACCTGTGCTTTTCCGTTTTTCCCTGTTTCCACTACAGGATTCCAATACAGAGTTTCGCGATAATCGTGTCTGTAAGAAGTGTTTGTCGTTTTGTAGACAGGATAAGAAAAATTTCTTGTGTATTCGTACGAAACCAGACTGTCATTGGGAATATTCACCAATGCATAATATGATTTCGGCGTTACATCAAATTTTATCTGAGACCGAAAATTCTTCAAAGAATTAATAACGATCACACCATTTGCACCTCTGTTCCCATAAATGGCAGTTGCAGCGGCATCTTTTAAAACCGTTACACTGTTGATGTCATTTGGATTAATGATGGTCTTAAAGTTTTCAACAGGAACTCCATCCACGACAAACAGCGGATTTTTATTGGCAACAGAAGCATTTCCCCTGATCAGCACATTAACATTACCTCCCGGCTGATTGGTGGGAGTAATGACAAGTCCCGAAACTTTTCCGGCTAAAGAAGACATAACGTTTGGATTCTGAATTTCCTCAGTTCTCACCATAGTTACAGAACTGGTAAGCAATTCTTTTTTCTTCATTCCCATTGCTCCTGTCACGACAACCTCTTCTATATTTTGAGATCTTATGGTATCACTTCTCATGCTTCCTCTTGAAACCGATCGGGAACGTTTGTTTTCGGAGGAAGATTTTGTTCTTTCTGTGGAAGCCGTTTTCGTAATTTCCTTTTCAGCATCTTCACGCAGTTTTATTTTACCTTCTTCTTTTACGGTTTCCTTTACAATTTCTTCTACATTAATATTATTCAGAGATTTTGCAGCCAAAGGATTTATTGCCAGTCTGTAAGATAAAATCCGGATTTTCACCTGCTGTTTTGGCTGTACAGATTTCGCAATCAGCTTATTGGAATAACTTCTGTTAAGATCATAAAAATAAAACAGTCCGTTCTCAGAAGTCGTCTGTTTCAGGATTTTACTGTCCTCAAGGAAATACACATCGGCTTTTACCGGATTTCCTTTTTCATCTTCTACAATTCCGTAGATGGGATTTTTCTTTTCGGGAAGATATTTGTATTTTCTGTTTTTGATAACTTCGGGAGTCATTTCAAAATAACGGTAACCGTTGGTAAGCATTACCAAATCGAGGCTTTTGGTTCTTTTTTCTTCTTTTTTATCGAAATAAAACTGGGGTCTTTCAATTTTTCCTTTCAGCTCAGAATCCATCAGCAGCCACGAAAGAATATGGTTCTGCTTATCATCTGCATACGTCCAGAGTTTATCATCCACAACACTCAGAGCGAGATTTGCAGGAATCGGTTTATTATTTTCATCGGTGGTTTCGATATTCAGGATCACTTTTTCTCTCGGAAGATAATTTTGCTTTATCGGTTTTACTTTCACATTCATCTGTTTGTTTTCATTCGCAAAGACAATGCGTTCTGCCAAAGGAATATTTCCTTCAAACACCGTAAATCGGCAAATACCGATCGGAAGTTCATTTTCCGGAAGTTCTAATTCATTCAATCCTTTTTTTAATGAAATGGTTTTGCTGTAAACTTCTTTCTCACGGAAATTTCCTTTGAGAATAACGTCTTTTTCATCTGCTGATCGGATTTTAAAAACAATCTTCAGATTTTCTTTATTGATATTGAAAACAATTCCTTCGTCTTTTGCCATAAGAAGCGGATAAACTGCTGAAATATTTTCAGGTTTTAAAACTTTTGCATAATAATTTTCGCCTTTTTTCGGTGTCAGAAGAAAACTTCCCATTCCGAAATTATATGCTGAAGTCTCCGTAATTTTCTGATGGTTTTGGTTAAAAATTTCCAAAGCTGCATCGACAGGCTTTTCAAATTCATCCAGAATTTTAAAGGCAATATTCTGTTCGATTCCATTAATGAAAGTTCCGCCTTCCGGCATAAATTTTATATCAAGATGATTCAGTACAATCGGAATATTTCGTGAAATGGATTCTGTAAAGCCGTCGAAATTGATTTTAATGGTTAACAGTGCATCAGAAGATTTTAAAACAGCCGGAAGTCTGAATTTCAGTTGATTTTTCCCTTCTTTGTCTGTTATCAGCTTTCCCTCTGAAATCTTTTCACCGTTATGCATTACCGTGTAATCTCCTTCGTAAAAAGGAATCGGAAGATTGCTTAGACTTCTCATCGAAAAATCGGCAAGAACCTCATCTCCTGCTCCATATCCTTTTTTGGGAAACTCCAGTTTCATCAGAATTCTTGGCGAAACAATTTTTTGGAGGGTAATTTCTTTCTCGAAAGCATTTTTTCCGTCTTCATTCTGCATCCAGTTCGTGAAAGCGCGCAATTTGTATATTCCGCCCTTCATGTCGCTGTTAAAATAAAAATAGCCTTCCGAATAGCCGCTTGTAATTTCGTATTTTGCTTTTTTTACGACCGTTCCGCTTGGATCAGTCAATTCAAAATTGACGGCTTTGCTCTGATCGGCGGGAAGATTATTTTCTGCCTTTACCGTGTAAATTTTAAAGTACATTTCCTCACCGGGTTTATAAAAAACATGGTTGGTCTGGATGTACGTTTTTTCTTTTTCGAAATTTTTAAATAGTTCCTGAGCTTTTGATAGAGAAGCAAAAACCAGAAAAAATAACCCTAAAATAGATGTTGTAACCTTGAAATTCATACCTTAAAATTGAAATGAAACCATACAGCCAAAAGTTTTATAAGACGGAAGATTGAAAAAATCCAGTCCTCTTCCGTTATCCGAATCATAGAAATTCTGATTGGAATCTACGCCACGATTCGCCTGCCAAAGAAGGATATTATTCACATAGAATGTAATTCCCAAACCTTTTTTAAACTGTCCGACATCGAATTTTGCCGTTAGAGAAACCGCATTAATTCTCACATAATCTGCTTTCTGAACATAGTCTTCCGCAACGCCCAAATATCCGTATCTCGTCCATCGGTTTTTTGAAACGTCCTGATTGGGATCGTAAAAATCAACAGGAATCTGATTGGGATTTCCGCCGGAATTTACTCCCTGAAAAACATAATTTTTAATATTTCTGTCATCTCCGGAAGTCTGGGAACGTCCGTAATAATCGAGAACAGCCTGAGTTCCGTTCCAGACCTGTCCGCCTTTTTTCCATTCCCAGTTGATGTCTAAAGTGAGCATTTTATAGGTGAAATTATGATTGAATTTAACGACAAAATCCGGTGTGGGATCTGCAATTATTTTAGATCCGTCCGCTTTTTTAGGATAACAGAATTCATCGATAATCAACGCTCCGTTGTTATTTCTTTCGAAATAACTTCCGACAACCGCTCCCAAAACTTCACCTTCCGATAAAGTTTTGTAAATGTCTTTAAAACCTGAAACCACTGTATTATGATATCCCGGATTTACCCGATCCACAATATCTCTGTACTTAAAGAATGAAGCCTTCTGATTCATCCTGAAATCTGAACCCAGATAAACATTATCAAAAAAGAAATTCACTTCCAGTCCGCGGTACGTGTGATCTGCAAGGTTTTTCAGTTTTAAATTGCCATTTTCAAAAACCGGAAAAATATCATTGCTGATTTTCCGTTGAAAATATTCTGCTTCAATGCCTAAATTGTATCTTGAAGTCAGCCTGAAACCCGTTTTCCATTCTTTGGAATCAATATTCGACAGATTTTTAAAGGTTTCTACTTCCTGAATCGGAAAATACTGATTTGAATTCTGCGCATTCAGCAAAGTGGTTGCGTAAGAAGCATACGATTTTGTGATTTCCGGCTCCGAGCTTAGCTGATTGTAGGCTCCTAAAATTTTAAAATTGATGTTTCTCCAGTTGAATATTTCTTTAAAAGTAAAATATGCACCCACTTTAGGAAGAAAATAATTATTTTTAAGCGAAGTATTTGAAATGTAGAAAGAATTTCCTGCATTAAGCCCCATTTCGAAATCACGATAGCCATCATAATTTAGCCTGTATTCGAAGATATAATCCTGCGAAGTTCTCTGGTAAATATAATTTTTACTGTTTAAAGTATTATCAATCTCCGATCTGTTGTTATTGACAATAAAATTGAGATTAAAACGATGTTTCCAATAATATTCATTTACCGAATAATCTCCTGAAATACTGGAATTATACAATTTATTGTTTTGCGTTCGCTCATTCTGCACACCATTGGGAAAACCGTAAACCGAAGGTTTATAGTGATCGAGATTCAGGAAGAAATCGTTTTCGTAGGATTGTGTGATATTTAGCTTAAAATGACTCCAGTCCCGCGAAATTCCGAAATTAAACTGTCTCCTTCTATCTCTGGAATTGTATTGATTATCCTGATAAAATAAAAATTCAGGATTGTCTGCAAACTTGCTGTAGCTTCTCTGCGAACCGTCTGAAAGAAAAATATTCTGAGTATTCGAAAAAGAAACCGGCGTCAGTAAAGAATTTTGATAAACTCTGTTGAACAAACCGATTCTGTTGGAGTTCGTTGCTTTGTTTTCATCGTAAACAAAAGCTGCATCCACCGCAAATTTTAAAATTTTCGAGCTTAGCTTTGTTTTAAAAGAATTAAGAATACTGTGCTGATCCATGAAATACATCTGATCTTTCTGCTGTCCGAGATCCAGCGAAATCCGAAACTTTTCATCATAAGCGTACTGATGATTTTTGAAAAACAGATTCAGCCTCAATTGATTATTGTACCCAACTGTCGTTTTAAAAATGTCGTTGTCATAAGCTTTCGCGGGAGAATTTCCGTTTATAAGAGGAATAAGCTTTCCATTTTGATCATATTCATAAGATTGATTATCAAACTGTAAAGTTGAAATATCCGGTCCGAAACTGAACATTTCATTGGTTTCGGGACCTTTCCAAACCAATTCTCCGTTTTCAGACCTTCCCTGAACATATTGATTCTGGGTTTTAGGAACCGAATTTCTGCTTTTCACCTCCGCTGAAGTGGTAAAACTTCCGTTTAAAAACAAAAATTTCTGGGTGCGTCCTTTTAAACTGATATAATTTTTACCAATGTCTTTTATTTTTCTAACGGAATAATAATCAAACAAATTGGTTCTCAGACTTTGTCCTGAATTTTCTATACTAAATTCATCTTTTCGCTCTTTTGAAATCAAACTGTCGTACGTATTATTTTGAATATTTTGAACACTTCTTTTTTCTATCTGGCTTTCCAAAATAGTTTTCAGCTCACTGGTTCCGTATACAACCGCTTTGTTTTTACCGTTGTTCCAAACCAAGGTGTCGTAATTTTTAGCAGCGATGATGGCAAAACCTTTTTCATCGGTAAGTTCATAAACTCCGCTGTTTTTGTTCAGAACCTTTAAAAAATTCTGTGGCTTTTCTTTTTCGTTTAAAAATATTCCGGAATAATACTGTTGAGAATTCTGCGCAAACAGGCAGTTAACCGCAAACAGCGGAAGCAGACAATACAAGTTCTTCATGGTCTTTTCTTGATTAAAAGGCGAAAAAAGAAACCTCCGAAGAAATTTCTTTTTTCAGATTTATATTGAATGAATATTAGTTTTGGAGGTTTAGAAAACTACTTTTTCAGCAGTTTTTCTTTTTTCAGAAGTCTTTTCAGCATTCTTTTTTCTTTTCTGGAAATGTCTTTTGTTTCCACCAGAACAGCTCCATTCGCGGCTTGGTTTCCGAAAAGTGCGGTTGCTGTGTCTGCTTTAAAAACACGGATGGATTCTATTTTATTAGGATCAATTCTCTTGAAAAGTTCGGAGTCTGTTGCCTTTCCGTTGATGACAAACAGCGGACTGTTATTGGTTTTGGATGAACCTTCACAACTGATCGAGATATCCACTTTTCCGGAACCCTGTCTTCCCGAAATTGAATTGATATTCACGCCCGAAGCTGCTCCACGAATTAAGTTTACTGCTTCTTTGTTCCCTATCTTATTCGCCAAGCCCTGATAATTTCCTGCAACAGATTGTTTTGCCTGAAGATATCCTTTATTGTACGCCAGAATTTCGGGTTCCTGAGAAGATTCTTTCAGATCATACGGATTGGTAGAATAGACTGCTTCTGCGGTATCTGCAACTGCGTTAAGCTCCGTAATTTTCTTTTTCTCCGATGAAGATGAATAATTTAGAGAATTCACCATCGAAACTTTTTCTTTCTTAATTCCCATCGCAATTACCACTTCAGTATTTTGATTTTTAGGAGCGTCTTCAATTATTTTATTTTCTCTTTCAAGAACTACCGGTTCTTCAGAACGTGCAGGAGAAGCTAACGGAGTAGATGAAACAACAGGAAACGGAGCCTGGATTGCAACTGGCGGAGCTTCAGCAGCTATCGTTACAGGAGGTAAAGTTTCTTTTTGGATATTCACTTTTATAATACTGTCAGCTTTCTGAACGTGTTCCGAAATAGCAGCAGAAGGTTTATTTTCAGAAATGATATTTTTTGCAATAACCTGTTGGGTAACTTCCGCGTTGTCTTTTTTATTGGAAAAGTAAAATATTCCGGAACCGATTAATAAACTTGCTGCAATTCCGTAAGGAAGCCAGATCGGAACTATTTTACTCTTTTTTTGTTCTTTTTTGTCTAATTTTTCTTCCACTTTTGCCCAAACTCTATCAAACCCAGGAAAAGTCGCAGGTTCTTCCAGTGTTTTAGAAGCCTCGTTGAATGTTTTATCTATTGAATTGTTTTCCATTGTTGTAAAAGTTTAAATGTTTTGATTAACCAAAAGTTCCTGAAGTCTTTTTCTGGCAAAATTGAGTTGGGATTTTGAGGTTCCTTCACTAATGGAAAGCATGGTTGCAATTTCTTTGTGAGGATATCCTTCGATGGCAAAAAGGTTGAAAATGGCTCTGCAACCTTCGGGAAGAAAGTTCAAAAGGCTTAAAATATCTTTTTCAAAAGACACATTTTCCATCGCAGAATCTGTAGAAACGGCATGATTGTCTTCTAAAGAAATATGCAGTTCCTTAGTGGATCTTAATTTCTGCAGACATTCATTCACTGCAATTTTTTTTGCCCACGCTTCGAAAATATCGGGATTCTGAAGCTGGCTCATTTTCGTGAAAATCTTATAGAAGCTGTCCGCCAGAACTTCTTCGATATCTTCATCGTTTTTCAGATACCGTTTGCAGACAGTATACAGTTTTCCCGCCATCATTTCGTAGACTTTCCGCTGCGCGTTGCGGTCGTTCCGTTGACATTCTAATAGTAACTCTCGTTCCATAATCAGGCTTTATATCTACATAGATGCATAAAATTTCAAAAAGGTTGGAAACATGGTCAACTTTTTTGAAAAAATAATGAATTTTAGTGAAGGTGGCAAATGAATTTAAGAACGAAAACAGCTGTAAATGAATTCTATACTTCATATTTTTGAAATATTTTATTTTTTAAAAAATTATTTTCACCAAGTTTATGATGCCGCAATTATCTGAATGCAGTGGAAAAACTGTGGTCAGATGTTTTCAGGATGACAAATTTTAATGGTGTTTACAATTGTTGAAATGAAGGACTTCTGCCTTAGCCGCGATTG
>OGQD01000511.1_pt1 | contig 28970 bp, 26 predicted proteins | sample 1553091 | NCBI WGS metagenome assembly OGQD01 (sample SAMEA2580290, study PRJEB22360) | human gut metagenome | biome: human gut; feature: human-associated habitat; material: faeces | place: Denmark | collected 2008/2010
GCTGCGGAAGCGGGTGGGGGTGCCCCGGCGGCGCTTTCGCCCGCCGCAGTCGTTTTCGTCATTCTTATTCGCGCAAGAGCTTCCATGCCGCTTTCCCAGATCGAATTCGTCCATGAGGACGCCGCCCTGCTGGTGGTGAACAAGCCCACCCTGCTGCTCTCCGTGCCCGGCCGCGCGGACGACAACAAGGACTGCCTGATCACCCGTCTGCAGGAGAACGGCTACCCGGAAGCGCGCATCGTCCACCGGTTGGACTGGGAGACCTCCGGGCTGATCGTGCTGGCCCGCGATGCCGACAGCCACCGCGAGCTGTCCCGCCAGTTCCACGACCGCGAAACCGAAAAGGCCTACACCGCCCTCTGCTGGGGTGAGCCGGAACCGGACAGTGGCCGCATCGAGGCACCGCTGCGCTACGACCCGCCAACCAAGCCGCGCCACGTGGTGGACTTCGAACAGGGCCGTCATGCGCTGACCTTCTGGCGGGTCATGGAGCGCCACGGCAACTGGAGCCGCGTGGAGCTGACGCCAATCACCGGGCGCTCGCACCAGTTGCGTGTGCACATGCTCAGCATCGGCCACCCGCTGCTCGGTGACCGCCTGTATGCCGAGGGCGAAGCCCTGTCCCTGCGCGACCGCCTCTGCCTGCACGCCAGCATGCTGGCCCTGACCCATCCGCAGACCGGCGAGCGCCTGCGCTTCGAATCGCCCGCGCCGTTCTGATTGTTTTACAAGGTCCTCGCCTGGCCGCAGATTTGCCCATTTACGTTAAACTTCCGGCCATTCGCTGTCCGGAGTTACCCATGCGTGCAGAACTCAACCAGGGCCTGATCGATTTCCTCGCGGCCTCACCCACCCCCTTCCACGCCACCCAGGCCCTCGCCCTCCGCCTTGAAGAGGCCGGCTATCAACGCCTGGACGAGCGCGAGGCCTGGCGCACCGAAGCCGGTGGCCGCTATTACGTCACCCGCAACGACTCCTCGCTGATCGCCTTCAAGCTCGGCACAGTGCCGCTGCTGGAAAACGGCCTGCGCCTGGTCGGCGCCCACACCGACAGCCCGTGCCTGCGCGTCAAGCCGAACCCCGAACTGGTGCGCAACGGCTACTGGCAGCTGGGCGTCGAGGTCTACGGCGGCGCGCTGTTTGCGCCCTGGTTCGACCGCGACCTGTCCCTGGCCGGCCGTGTCACCTTCCGCCTGGCGGGCAAGGTGGAAAGCAAGCTGATCGACTTCAGGGCGCCCATTGCGGTGATCCCCAACCTGGCGATCCACCTCAACCGCGAAGCCAACCTGGGCTGGGCGATCAATGCGCAGACCGAGCTGCCGCCGATCCTCGCCCAGGTCGCCGCCGGCGAGACCCGCGACTTCCGCGACCTGCTCGGCGAGCAGTTGCAGCTGGAGCACGGCATCACCGCCGACGCCATCCTTGACTACGAGCTGAGCTTCTACGATACCCAGCGCGCCGCCGTGATCGGCCTCGACCAGGCGTTCATCGCCGGTGCCCGCCTGGACAACCTGCTGTCCTGCTACGCCGGCCTGCAGGCGCTGCTGGGCAGCAGCGACGAGCAGAGCGGCGTGCTGGTCTGCACCGACCACGAGGAAGTGGGCTCCTGCTCCGCCTGCGGCGCCGATGGTCCGTTCCTCGAGCAGGTGCTGCGCCGCCTGCTGCCCGAGGGCGATGCCTTCACCCGCACCGTGCAGCGCTCGCTGCTGGTCTCCGCCGACAACGCCCACGGCGTACACCCGAACTACGCCGATAAGCACGACGGCAACCACGGCCCGAAGCTCAACGGCGGTCCGGTGATCAAGATCAACAGCAACCAGCGTTACGCCACCAACAGCGAGACCGCCGGCTTCTTCCGCCACCTGTGCCTGGAAAACGAAGTGCCGGTGCAGAGCTTCGTGACCCGCAGCGACATGGGTTGCGGCTCCACCATCGGCCCGATCACCGCCAGCCAGATCGGTGTACGCACCGTCGACATCGGCCTGCCGACCTTCGCCATGCACTCCATCCGCGAACTGGCCGGCAGCCAGGACCTGCACTACCTGGCCAAGGTTCTCAGCGCCTTCTACGACAGCGCCGACCTGCCCTGACCCGAACGCCCGGCGCCTGCCGGGCGTTTTTGTATGGAGAGTCTTAGAGGAGAGCCAGCCATGTCCTTCAACGGAAGCTGCCTGTGCGGCGATATCGCCTACGAGATCGACGGCCTGGACATGCCTATCGGCCATTGCCACTGCCGGACCTGCCAGAAGGCGCACGCTGCGGCCTTCGCCAGCACGGCAGGGGTCATGCGCGAACACTTCCGCTGGACCCGTGGTACGGACAAGCTGGCAGCCTATGAATCCTCGCCCGGCAAGCTGCGCAAGTTCTGCCCGCGCTGCGGCACGCAACTGATCGCCGAGCGCGCCGGCCAGCCTCACGTCATCGTGCGGGTAGCCAGCCTGGACGAGGATCCAGGCACCCGGCCGGCGCGGCATATCTGGGTGTCCCACGACCGACCCTGGCTTGCGCAGGATGGGATTCCGGCCTATCCGGAGTGGAATCCGGACCGCTGAATCGACCTTTGATCCTGTAGGAGCGAGCTTGCTCGCGAACCACGCAGTTTCGGAGTCGTCTGCACGCCCCGCGGCGGAAACCAGTTGTTCGCGAGCAAACTCGCCCCTGCAGGCTCGACCGCAACTCAAAGATCAATCCGGCACTTCCACACTCACGTGGATGGCATCGTGCCGCCAGAATTCCAGGTCGCAATCGATGATGCGCCCATGCTGGTCGCCATTGATACGGGTGATGCGCAGCGCCGGGCTGCCCTCGGCGACACGCAGCACGCTGGCCGCCTCACCGTGCAGGGCGGTGGGCACCATGTCGAAGCGCACGCGGCCGTAGCGGATGTCATAGCGGCTGGCGTACAGCTCGGTGAGTGAACAGGTCAGGTCGCTGTCGAGGATGCCGGGGAAATACGCTGGATTGAGGTAATGCTCGACGTACAGCACCAGGCGGCCATCTACCCGGCGCAGCCGGCGAATCTGGTAGACGCTCGATAGCGCCGGCAGCTCCAACAGCTCGCAGATCGCCGCACTGGCGGGCACCTGCCGGGCCGACAGCACCTCGGTCGCCGGCACCCGGCCCTGGCCTTCCACCATGGCGTGGTAGTGGCTGCGCACCAGCGGGTTGTAGAGCAGGCGCGGCGGCGAGACGAACCAGCCGCGACGCTCCTCGCGGTAGATCAGCCCCTGAGCCTCCAGTTGCCCCAGCGCCTCGCGCAGGGTGATCCGCGTGGTGTCGAACAACTCGCTCAGCTTGCGCTCGGCCGGCAGCTTGCCGCCAGCGTTGAGCAGGCCGCTGTCGATCTGTTCGATGAGCGCGCGGCAGATCGCCGTGACTGTGGGTAGCGCCGAATCGCGCATTCGATTCCCTCTTTTGGACTAGTCCAGCCCCAGAACAGGGCATTTCTTACCCCCGCCGGGGTGCCGTCATCCTAGGAAAGCCCGATGACCGTCCCGTGACAGTGCCTTTGCAAGCAGCGCCCATGCCAGTTAACGACACCAGCGTAGACCAGGCGGATCAAGGCGTTGGCCATGGTCTACGCTTTTCCCCGACGACCCACTGGCCGCTCAGGGCCGGGCTGGCGCGCCGGGTGCCTACATCAAACTGTCATCCGCGCCGCTTAGATTGGCCTGCGTCTTGCTGATCTAGACCACGCTTGAAATCACTCAAACCGAAGGAGCACCGAATGAAACGCTTGCTTGCTTCACTGCTGGGATCGGCCATTGCCTTGGGCAGCGGCCTCGCCATGGCGGCCAACGCCGATCTGCAATCGCTGGAAGCCGCCGCCCGCAAGGAAGGCCAGGTCAACAGCGTGGGCATGCCCGACAGCTGGGCGAACTGGAAGGACACCTGGAAGGACCTGGAAAGCAAGTACGGCTTGAAGCACATGGACACCGACATGAGCTCGGCCCAGGAGCTGGCGAAGTTCAAGGCCGAGAAGGAAAACGCCAGCGCCGACATCGGTGACGTCGGCGCCGCCTTCGGCCCTATCGCCATGCAGATGGACGTCAGCCAGCCCTACAAGCCCAGCACCTGGGACCAGGTCCCGGAATGGGCCAAGGACAAGGACGGCCATTGGGCACTCGCCTACACCGGCACCATCGCCTTCATCGTCAACAAGCAGTTGGTCAAGGAGGTCCCGCACAGTTGGGCCGACCTGCTCAAGGGCAAGTACAAGGTCACCATCGGTGACGTCAGCGCCGCTGCCCAGGCCGTCAACGGCGTACTGGCCGCCAGCATCGCCAATGGCGGCGACGAGAAGAACATCAAGCCTGGCCTGGAGTTCTTCGCCCAGCTCGCCAAACAGGGCCGCCTGTCGCTGACCAACCCGGTGATCAACACCCTGGAGAAGGGTGAAGTGGAAGTCGGCATCGTCTGGGACTTCAACGGCTTGAGCTACCGCGACCAGATCGACCCGTCGCGCTTCGAGGTGCTGATCCCCTCCGACGGCTCGGTGATCTCCGGCTACACCACCATCATCAACAAGTACGCGAAGAACCCGAACGCCGCCAAGCTGGCCCGCGAATACATCTTCAGCGACGCCGGGCAGATCAATCTGGCCAAGGGCAACGCCCGGCCGATCCGTGCCGAGCACCTGACCCTGCCGGCCGACGTACAAGCCAAGCTGCTGCCCAACGAGCAGTACGCCAAGGCCCAGCCGATCAAGGATCCCAAGGCCTGGGAAGAGACCTCCAAGCGTCTGCCGCGGATGTGGCAAGAGAACGTCATCATCAACATGCAATGACGCCCAGCCGCCTCGGTTCACGCCGGGGCGGCCGCGTTTCGCCGAAGGCCCCGCCCATGCGCCACGACGTCATCCTGGTCGTCCTCGACGGCCTCAACTACAGCGTCGCCCACGACTGCATGGGCCACCTGCAAGCGCTGTGCAATGCCGGCCGCGGCCAGCTGTACCGGCTCGAATGCGAGCTGCCGTCGCTGTCGCGCCCGCTCTATGAATGCATCCTTACCGGTGTGCGCCCCATCGACAGCGGCATCCTGCACAACGATGTGTCGCGCCGGTCCAACCAGCGCAGCCTGTTCCACTACGCCCGCGCCGCCGGCCTGACGACCGCCGCAGCGGCCTATCACTGGGTCAGCGAGCTGTACAACCGCACGCCCTTCGACCCGGCGCGCGACCGGCATACCGACGATGAATCCCTGCCGATCCAGCACGGGCACTTCTACTGGACCGACCACTACCCCGACTCGCACCTGTTCACCGACGCCGAGTCGCTGCGCCGCCGGCACGCGCCGAACTGCCTGCTGGTGCACCCGATGAACATCGACGACACCGGCCACAAGCACGGCCTCGGCACGCCGCAGTACCGCAACAGCGCGCGGCACGCCGACATCATCCTCTCCGAATACCTGCACCAGTGGCTGGCCGCCGGCTACCAGGTGATGGTCACCGCCGACCACGGCATGAACGACGACCGCAGCCACGGCGGCATCCTCCCCGAGGAGCGCGAAGTGCCGCTGTTCGTCTTCGGCGAGGCATTCAGCCTCGATGACCAGGCCCGCCCGCGCCAGGTCGAACTCTGCGGCACGCTGTGCGAGATCCTCGGCGCGCCCCACGACAAACCGGTCTGCCGGGAGCTGCTCAAGGCATGAGATCGAACACCGGAAAACGCTTCGCCCTGCTCTGCCTGCTGCCTTTCGCACTGTTCTTTTTCGCCTTCCAGCTCGCGCCGCTGCTGTGGGTGATGATCAACAGCGTGCGCACCGGCGACGGCTGGGGCCTGGGCAATTTCAGCGAGATCTTCGGCTCGCCCTTCTACCTCCAGGCGATCCGCTACAGCCTGGAAATCTCGCTGTGGTCGAGCCTGATCGGACTGTTCATCGCCATCCTCGGCAGCTACTCGCTGCGCCAGGTTGACAGCAAGCTGCGCGACTTCGTGATGGCCTTCGCCAACATGACCAGCAACTTCGCCGGGGTGCCGCTGGCCTTCGCCTTCATCATCATCCTCGGCTTCAACGGCGCCATCACCCTGCTGCTGAAACAGGCGGGGATCATCGAGGACTTCAACCTCTACTCGAAGACCGGCCTGATCATCCTCTACACCTACTTCCAGATTCCCCTGGGCGTGATGCTGCTCTACCCGGCCTTCGACGCCCTGCGCGAAGACTGGCGCGAATCCGCCGCACTACTGGGCGCCAGCCAGTGGGCGTTCTGGCGGCACATCGGCATCCCGGTGCTGACGCCGGCGCTGCTGGGCACCTTCGTCATCCTGCTGGCCAACGCGCTGGGCGCCTACGCCACGGTCTACTCGCTGACCACCGGCAACTTCAACGTGGTGCCGATCCGCATCGCCGGGCTGGTCTCGGGCGACGTGTTCCTCGACCCGAACATGGCCAGCGCCCTGGCGATGGTGCTGGTCGGCCTGATGAGCATCATTACCCTGGCCCACCAGTGGCTGCTGCGCCGGAGCTACCATGTCGAGAAACGCTAACGCGCTCTACCACCGCGTGGTGGTCTACGCGCTGTTCCTGATCCTGCTGGTGCCGCTGGCCGCCACCCTGCTCTATTCGCTGGCCACCTCGTGGAGCGCCAGCGTGCTGCCCGACGGGCTGACCCTGAAGTGGTTCCTGACCCTGTGGAGCGACCCGCGCTTCCTCGTCGCCTTCGGCCAGTCGCTGCTGGTGTGCTTCGGCGCGCTGCTCCTCAGCGTGGTGCTGGTGCTGCCGCTGATGTTCGTCATCCACTACTACTTCCCACGCCTGGACGCACTGATGAACGTGCTGATCCTGCTGCCCTTCGCGGTGCCACCAGTAGTCTCGTCGGTCGGCCTGCTGCAGCTCTATGCCTCGGGCCCGGTGCCCATCGTCGGTACGCCGTGGATCCTGATCGGCTGCTACTTCACCATCGCCCTGCCTTTCATGTACCGGGCGATCAGCAACAACCTGCAGGCGATCAACCTGCACGACCTGATGGACGCCGCCCATCTGCTCGGCGCCAGCACCTGGCAGGCCGCGCTGCTGGTGGTGCTGCCGAACCTGCGCAAGGGCCTGATGGTGGCGCTGTTCCTGTCCTTCAGCTTCCTCATCGGCGAGTTCGTCTTCGCCAACCTGCTGGTGGGCACCCGCTACGAGACGCTGCAGGTGTTCCTCAACAACATGCGCAACAGCAGCGGCCACTACACCAGCGCGGTGGTGGTCTCCTACTTCCTCTTCGTCCTGCTGCTCACCTGGGCGGCCAACCGTTTAAGCAAGGACAAGGCATGAGCTTCCTCAGCGTCGAAACACTGAACAAGAGCTATGGCAGCACCACGGTGTTCCAGGACATCGACTTCGCCGCCGAGAGCGGCGAGTTCGTCACCCTGCTCGGCCCCAGCGGCTGCGGCAAATCCACCCTGCTGCGCTGCATCGCCGGCCTCACCGCGGTGGACAGCGGGCGCATCCTGCTGGACGGCGAGGACATCGTGCCCAAGAGCCCGCAGAAGCGCGGCATCGCCATGGTGTTCCAGAGCTACGCGCTGTTCCCCAACATGACCGTGGAGCAGAACGTCAGCTTCGGTTTGCGCATGCACAAGGTGCCGGCAGCGGAGTCTGCCCAGCGCGTGGCCGAGGTGCTGGACATGGTCGAACTCGGCCCGCTCGCCACACGCTATCCGCACCAGCTCTCCGGCGGCCAGTGCCAGCGCGTCGCCCTGGCCCGCTCGCTGGTCACCCGCCCACGCCTGCTGCTGCTCGACGAGCCGCTGTCGGCGCTGGACGCACGCATCCGCAAGCACCTGCGCGAGCAGATCCGGCGCATCCAGCAGGAGCTGAAACTGACCACGGTGTTCGTCACCCACGATCAGGAAGAAGCACTGACGCTGTCCGACCGTATCGTACTGATGAACGCCGGGCGCATCGTCCAGAGCGGCGACGCCGAGACGCTCTACACGGCGCCGGAAAACGCCTTCGCCGCCGGCTTCATCGGCAACTACAACCTGCTCGACGCGGCCCAGGCGACCAGGCTCCTGGACCGCCCCTTCCGCCAGCAGGTGGCGATCCGCCCCGAATCCCTGCGCCTGAGCGCCGAAGCGAGCGAGGGCATTCCGGTTCGGGTACTCTCCCACAGCCTGCTGGGCAACGTGATCCGCTACCGGGTGGACGCCAATGGCGTCGAGCTGACCGTGGACGTCCTCAACCGCAGCGCCGAGCGCCTGTACCCAGCCGGCACCACGCTCGGCCTGCACGTAGACATTGAAAGCATTCGGGAGGTGGCCTGATGGCCCTGGTGATATTCGACCTCGACGACACCCTGATCGACGGCGACTGCGCGAGCCTGTGGAGCAAGCGCATGGCCGATCTCGGCTGGGTCGACGCGGAGTCGTTCCTCAAGCGCGACGCCGAACTGATGGCGCTGTACGCGCAGGGCAAGCTGCCCATGGAGGACTACATGGCCTTCGCCCTGGAACCGATGGCCGGACGCAGCGTGGAAGAAATCGAGCGCGATGTGGAAGCCTTCGTCGAGGACGTGATCGAGCCGCTGATCCATAGCGACGCGTGTGCCACCCTCGCCCGCCACCGCGAAGCTGGCGACCGCCCGCTGGTGATCTCAGCCTCCGGCGTGCACCTGGTCCAGCCCATTGCCGAACGCATCGGCATCGACGAAGTGCTGGCCATCGACCTGGAAGTAGTGAACGGCCACTACACCGGCCGTACCGTTGGTGTGCTCACCTACCGCGAAGGCAAGGTGCTGCGCCTGCTCGACCTGCTCGAAGGCGACGACAGCCCCCTGGCCCAGGCGCACTTCTACTCAGACTCGCGCAACGACCTGCCACTGCTCAAGCTGGTGGGCAAGCCGCACGTGGTGAATGCCGATCCGGTCCTGCTGGAGCATGCACAGAAGATGGGCTGGGACGTTCTGAACTGGAAATGACCTCTTGCGCAGAAAAAGGGCCGCTTCAGCGGCCCTTTTCATGAGTGCAATCGACTCAACCCAGGCTCTCGTCGATCACTACCACCACCTTGCCCTGCACCTGGTTGCTCGCCAGCGCATCGAACGCGCTCTGCGCATCGCGGACCGGGAAGGTGCGCTCCAGTTGAGCGCTGATTTGGCCGGACTCGAACAGCGGCCAGACCTTCTGTCCGAGTTCAGCGATCAGCTGCGCCTTGAAGTCTGCATCCCGCGAACGCAGGGTCGAGCCGATGAGCTGGATACGCTTGCCCAGCAGTAACGCCAGGTCCAGCTCGGCCTTGCGACCGCCCATCAGGCCGATGACCACCCAGCGACCGTCACGGCCGAGGATTTCCAGGTCGAGCTTGGCGTAGTTGGCGCCCACCGGATCGAGGATTACATCGAAGGGCGCGAAATCCCGAAGCGATTCGAGGCTCTCGCCGCGCAGCGCGCCGCCTTCGGCGCCCAGGCTTTCGCAGTAGGCCAGTCGATCGGCGGAGCCAACGCTGACCCAGCATGGGCTGTTGAACGCCTTGCACAGCTGGATGCCGGCCGAGCCGACGCCGCTGGCGCCGGCGTGCAGCAGGACTTTTTCACCGGGTTGCAGAGCGCCAAGCATGAACAGGTTAAGCCAGGCAGTAGCGTAGACCTCGGGCAGCGCAGCAGCCTCGGCCATGCTCAAGCCGGCAGGCACCGGCAGCGCATGACGCTGGTCCACCACGACTTCCTCGGCCATACCGCCGCCAGCCAGCAGGGCGCAGACGCGGTCGCCCACCTGCCAGGTACTGCCGGCACCGACTTCGGTCACCACGCCGGCGCATTCCAGGCCGATAACGTCGCTCGCCCCCGGTGGCGGCGGGTAGAGACCGGCCACCTGCAACAGGTCGGCGCGGTTGAGTCCCGCGGCGGCGACCTGGATGCGGATCTGTCCCTGCGCGCAAGTCGGGTTCGGGCGCTCGGCCCACTCCACTCGCCCTTCGATGCCTTGCAATGCGTTCACGCTGCCTCCATAGTGATCCTGCAGGGCCCGATCCGAAAGGTCGGGCCCTTTCTTCGCGCCGAATTCACCTGCGATTGAACCCGGCGCCGCCAATTAAGGCCTAATATGCGTCATAACTCCGCGATCAGTCGAATCAGCATGAAGCGATTTTTGCCCCGTACCGCCCTGTTGTTCATCCTCGGCGCAACAGCCTTTTCCTCGTTCGCGGCAACCACCAGCCCGAATGTATGGGACGGCCTGCAGCCTGACCGGGATCAAGTGATCGCCAGCCTCAACATCGTTGAGTTGCTAAAGCGCCATCACTACAACAAGCCGCCGCTGAACGACGAGCGCTCGGCAAAGATCTATGACAGCTACCTGAAGACGCTCGATCCGGCGCGAATGTACTTCACCCAGGCCGACATCGACCAGTTCGCGCCCTGGCGCACCCAGTTCGACGACTTCCTCAAGAGCGGCGAACTGGAGCCCGGCTTCACCATCTACAAGCGTCACCTCGACCGCCTGAAGGAGCGCCTGGACTTCGCCCTGGCCACCCTGAACAAGGGCGTCGACAAGATGGACTTCAAGACCGACGAATCGCTGGAGATCGACCGCGAGAAATCGCCCTGGGCGAAAGACAGCGCCGCGCTCGACGATCTGTGGCGCAAGAAGGTGAAGGACGAAGTCCTGCGCCTGAAGATCGCCGGCAAGGACAACAAGGCCATCCAGGAACAGCTGACCAAGCGCTACAAGAACCAGCTGATGCGCCTGGAGCAGACCCGCAGCGAAGACATCTTCCAGGCCTACATCAACGCCTTCGCGCAGACTTATGACCCGCACACGCAGTACCTGTCGCCGGACAGCGCGGAAAACTTCGACATCAACATGAGCCTCTCGCTCGAAGGCATCGGCGCCGTACTGCAGAGCGACAACGACTACGTCAAGGTCGTGCGCCTGGTACCGGCCGGCCCCGCCGAGAAGAGCAAGCAGATCGCCACTTCCGACAAGATCATCGGCGTCGCCCAGGGCAAGGGCGAGATGGTCGATGTGGTCGGCTGGCGTCTGGATGAAGTGGTCAAACTGATCCGTGGCCCGAAAGGCTCTCAGGTCCGCCTGGAAGTGATTCCGTCCACCAACGCGCCGAACGATCAGACCAGCAAAATCGTCACCATCACCCGTGAGGCGGTGAAGCTGGAAGACCAGGCGGCGAAGAAGTCGGAAATCACCATCGACCACGAAGGCAAGAACTACAAGCTGGGCATCATCGACGTGCCCGCGTTCTACCTCGACTTCAAGGCCTATCGCGCCGGCGACCCGGACTACAAGTCCACCACCCGCGACGTGAAGAAGCTCATCGCCGAGCTGCAGAAGGACAATGTCGACGGCATCGTCATCGACCTGCGCAACAACGGCGGCGGCTCCCTGCAGGAAGCCACAGAACTGACCGGCCTGTTCATCGATCAGGGCCCGACCGTGCTGGTGCGCAACAGCGACGGCCGCGTCGACGTGCTCAACGATGACGAGGGCAAGGCGTTCTACACCGGCCCGATGACCGTGCTGGTCAACCGCCTGTCCGCCTCGGCCTCGGAGATCTTCGCCGGCGCCATGCAGGACTACCACCGCGCGCTCATCGTCGGTGGCCAGACCTTCGGCAAGGGCACCGTGCAGACCATTCAGCCGCTCAACCATGGCGAGCTGAAGTTGACCCTGGCCAAGTTCTACCGCGTCTCCGGCCAGAGCACCCAACACCAGGGCGTGATCCCCGACATCGGCTACCCGTCCATCGTCGACGACAAGGAAATCGGCGAAAGCGCCCTGCCCGACTCGATGCCGTGGGACACCATCAAGCCCGTGCTGAAGGCCCAGGCCGATCCGTTCAAGCCGTTCCTCGACCAGCTGCGCACGCGCCACGACGCGCGCACCGAGCACAACGCGGACTTCGTCTACGCCCGCGAGCGCCTCGCCCTGGCCCAGGAGTTGATGAAGGAGAAGACCGTCAGCCTCAATGAAGCCAAGCGTCGCGCCCAGCAGACCAGCATCGAGAACCGTCAGCTGGCCATGGAGAACGCCCTGCGCAAATCCAAGGGCCAGGAACCGCTCAAGGAGCTGAAGAAGGAAGACGAGAACGCCCTGCCGGAAGAGGACAAGACCAAACCGCAGGACGACGCCTACCTCACCGAGTCCGGGCACATCCTGATCGACTATCTGAACCTGAACTCCCAGGTGGCCAAACACTGATCGGATGACATCAAACAGTCATGACACTGTCGTGAAATGCACAGGGCCGGGAAACCGGCCCTTTGCATTTCCAGCCACCGAGAACCGTCATGACCGTCACCGAGCAGTTGAGCGCGCTGGACCAGATCCTCGCTCACGGCGACCTGCACTGCCTGTTCCAGCCCATCCTGTCGCTTTCGGAAAGGCGCCTGGTGGGCTACGAAGCCCTAACGCGCGGCCCTTCCAACGGCCCTCTGCACTCGCCCCTGCCGCTGTTCAGCATCGCCCGCAGCAGCGGCCGTCTGAGCCAACTGGAGCTGCTCTGCCGGCGCAAGGCCTGCGCGCGCTTTCGCGACCTCAAGCTCGAGGGCAAGCTGTTCCTCAACGTGTCGCCCGAATCCCTGCTGGAACCAACCCACCAGCCCGGCCGCACACTGCAGTTGCTGCAGACTTTCGGCATCTCGCCCAGTGACGTGGTAATCGAGCTCACCGAGCAGACACCCATCGAGGATTTCACCCTCCTCGACACCGCACTTCACCACTATCGCGCCATGGGTTTTTCCATCGCCCTGGATGACCTGGGGGCGGGCTACTCCAGCCTGCGCCTGTGGTCCGAGCTTCGACCCGACTACGTGAAGATCGACCGTCACTTCATCGAAGGCATCCACCTGGATGCGGTGAAGCGCGAGTTCGTCGGCTCGATCCTGAAGATGGCCCACGCCTCCCGCGCCCAGGTGATCGCCGAAGGCATCGAGATTCCCGAAGAGCTGGCCGTGCTTTCCGAGATGGGCGTGGACCTGGTACAGGGCTACCTGCTTGGCCGCCCCAACGAAACTCCGCCTCGCGACGCTCGTGCCCTGCTACCGGAAGTGGACAGTGCTGGCGCGTTGCTGGCCGAAGATCAAGCGGACCTCGAGCCCCTGCTGCTGGAACAACCGGCGGTGCGCGACAGCACGCCCATCGCTGACGTGCTGGAGGCCTTTCGCGCCCAGGCCAACCTCAACTCCCTGGCGGTGCTCGACGGCCACGATCAACCGGTCGGCATCGTCCATCGCCATGCACTCTCGGACACCCTGCTCAAGCCGTTCGCGCCGGAGCTGTATGCGCGCAAGCCGATCAGCCGGCTGATGAGCGACGACTTCCTCGCGGTGGAACGCAGCCAGTCGCTGCAGCAGGTCAGCCGGCTGCTCACCAGCCGCGCGCGGCAACGCATCGAGGAAGACTTCATCATCACCCTGAACGGTCGCTACCTGGGGTTGGGCCGGGTGATCGACGTGCTCAAGCTGATCACCGAACTGAAGATCCGCCAGGCCCGGCACGCCAACCCACTGACGCTGCTGCCGGGCAATGTTCCCATCCAGCAGTGCCTGTCACGCCTGCTGCAACAGGGGCGCGAAGCGGTGGTGTGCTATGTCGACATCGACAGCTTCAAGCCCTTCAACGACCTCTACGGCTATGCCCGCGGCGATGAAGTTCTGCTGTGCCTGGCGCAGTGCCTGGGCGAGCGCGTGGACCCGACGCGGGACTTCGTCGGCCATATCGGCGGCGACGATTTCATGCTGGTGCTGGGGACGCAAGACTGGCGCGAGCGGCTCAACCACCTGCTGGAGGATTTCCAGGGCCAGTGCCGGCGCTTCTACAGCCGCGAGCACCTGGACGCGGGCTGCTTCGTCGCACACAACCGCCAGGGGCGGCGCGAGGAGTATCCGCTGCTATCCCTGTCGATCGGCGTGGTGCACGTGAAGAGTGGCGCCGGTCAGCGTCTGGACGCCAGCCAACTGGCCGGGCTGGCCTCGGAGGCCAAGCGCCACGCGAAGAACATGCCCGGCTACAGCCTGCACATTCTCACGGCAGAATGATTCAGAGCCCCAACTGACGGGCGCGCGTCTCGTAGCGTTCGGCCTGGGCTACATCGGGTTCGAGACCGGGGCCACCACTGCGGTACAACTCGCTAAGCTTGCGGGCCGCCAGCGGATGCCCCGCTTCGGCGGCCTGTCCCCAGTAGCGCGCCGCTTCCTGCGCATCGCCGGCATGGCGGGTATCGCCCTTGAGGGATTGCACGCCCAACTGGTACGCCGCCTTGTGGTCGCCTGCAGTGGCGGCCAGGCGCAACAGGCGCAGGCCTTCCTCGCGGGCGCCAAACCCCTGTCCGCGGAACAGCAGCAGGTGGCCGTAGAAGCTCTGTGCGCCAACATCCCCCAGCGCGGCCATGCGTGCGAGCTGGCCCTGCATCCAGGCCCAGGAACGCGGCTGGCGGACCATCCACGGCCACCCCATCAGGCGCCGCGCCACCGCATAGCTCAGCCGTGCACGCAGACGCCAGAACAGCTCGCGAGGCGTCGCCACGTCAGAGCTCCTCGGGGTACTCGAACTCGAACACGCGCACCACTTCCGCCGCATGCCAGCCGGCGGCAGCAGGACCATCCGGCGCACCGGAGAATCGGCCCAGGCGTTCGACATGCTCGAAGAAGCCGGTTCTGGGCAGGCGGCTGGCGCCCTGGCTGATCACCAGCGAGCTGCGTATCGGCCGCCCCGCACGGGCATCCAGCGCAGCCAGGTGTTCCAGCGCGGCGGTCAGCACGGTCATGGCCGGGGTCGGCAATTGCAGGCGCTCGATCAGCGCCCGGTAGGTAAGCAGGTGGCGCTGGCGGCGGGCGTCTTCCAGCTCGCCGAGCAGGCCTTCCCAATGCTTGCGACTGATCTGCACGCTCAAGAAGCAGACTCCCCAGTGCCCAGGGCACGACGCAGGCCATGCTGGATGGCGTCGCTGGCCTCGCGCTCGCCGTTCTCTATCAGTGCCAGGTAGGACGGGCTGATGCCCACCGAGCGCGCCAGCGTTTCGATGGCGATGCCACGGGCTTCCCGCAGGGCTTTCCAGTCCGGCTTCTCGTCGAACACCGGGGACGCATCCGGTTTGACGAGCTGAGCAGCTCCGCGGCCGGCAGCCGCCAGCAGCGCCTGGTACTCAGCCCAGGGAACCACGGCGTACTCCGCTTCGCCGTCACGCATGATGACTTGAACGTTCATGACAACACTCCTTGCAGGCGGCCATCTTAACAGCCTGGCGCCGGGCTGTGCCGGCTATACTGCGGTCGCCGTCACGCCCACAAATCGGGGGAACGATTTGCAGCGCCTGATCCCACTCTGCCTGTGCCTGGCCAGCGCCCTGTGTGGCGCCGAAGAGCTGCGCTGGGGCTATTCGCCAAGCAACGGCATGCCCTATGCGGAAAGTATCGACCATGAATTGGCACCTGGCTTCATCCGCGATCTGGGGGAAGCCGTCGGACAGCGCCTGGGGCTCGAGATTCGCTTCGTGGAAACGCCGGACAAGCGCGCCGAGCCCGCCCTCGCCCAGGGCGCGATCCACCTGCTGTGCATCAACAATCCGCAGTGGATGAAGGCGCCGGAGAAACTGCACTGGTCTCCCAGCCTGTTCGAGGAAGAAGATGCCCTGGCCCAGCGGGCGGATGCCCCGCCTGTGGAGAACCTCGCGCAGCTGCACGACATCCGCATCGGCACCAGCCTGGGCTACGTCTACCCCGCCCCGCTGATGCAGGCCTTCGCCGAAGGACGGGTGAAGCGCGCCGATGTACGCGACCTGGATACACGTCTGCACATGCTCGAGGCCGGCCGCCTGGATGCATTGATCGAAATGCGCCGGCCGCTGGAGTTTCTCCTTGCCCAGCACCACGAATTGCCCGTGGCGATCCACAGTAACAACGTGCAGCACTACTCGATCCATTGCTCGTACGGCCCTGCCCTGCCGCTGCCCGCCGAGCGACTGGATGCCGTGCTGCAGGCGATGGTGAGCGACGGCTCCATCCAGCGCCTGCTCGGCGAGCAGAGCGCGCGGCTGCGTCAGAGACGCTGAATCGCTTCCGGCGGCGGCAGTTGCTTCAGGGCTTCGCGGGTTTCCACGCCCTGCGCGTCGCGCCAGACCTTGAAGGCATCGATCTCCGATTGCCAGCGACGTACCACCCAGGCCAGCACCGCCAGGTCGTCAAGGAAGCCGACGCCCAGCAGCCAGTCGGGCACCAGGTCCACGGGTGAAAGGAAATACAGCAGCGCCGCCACCACGGAAACCAGGGCCTGGGAACTGATGCCGCGGTAATCGCCGCGCACCCAGGCCACCAGCAATTCCTGCAGCAGCTTCAGATCGGTCCTGGCCAGCTTCACCCGGCCACTCTTGCGAGCGACGGCGAACAGCAACGCAGGCACTCGCCCACCCGCGATGAAACGGCTGGCGAGCTTAAGGAAACGGTCAAATCCCGGAGGCTTTTTCATCGACTTACCTCGATAGGAAGATTCGTACAGAGCAGGTTCAGGTTATCCACCTTTCCTGTGGATAACTCTGTTGAAAGACACCCTCAATGTCGCCCAAACGCCCGCGCCACGAGGGCTGGAGACAGATCGGCGATTTTTTGTTCACCCCTACAAATGCGTTAAAAATCATGCAGTTGCGGCTAAGCGAAGGGCCCGGCAATGTCAAGGGGAGGAGATTGTTTCAACTGCGTCAAATATGTGCATAAGGGTAACACCGTAATGAAGGTTACTCCCCTTCAGACCCGACGGTCAGCGCACCGTTCCAGAGCGTTCCCCGCACAAACGAAAACGCCCCGCAGGTTACGGGGCGTTTCCACTGGTACGAAGGTACTCAGTTACTTCTTGGGCTGCTCTGCCGAAGCTTCCGGAGCCTCAGCCGCGTCAGGCTGATTCGGGTCCTTGATGGCCAGCAGTTCGAGATCGAACACCAGAACCGAGTTGGCCGGGATGGTCGGGCTCGGGCTCTGGGCACCGTAGGCCAGTTCGCTCGGGATGAAGAGCTTGATCTTCTCGCCGACGTGCATCAGTTGCAGGGCCTCGACCCAACCCGGGATCACGCCGCCGACCGGCAGGTCGATCGGGCTGCCACGCTGGATGGAGCTGTCGAAGACAGTACCGTCGACCAGCTTGCCTTCGTAGTGAACGGTGACGACATCGGTAGCCTTGGGCTGTGCGCCGTCGGCTTTCTTCACGACTTCGTACTGCAGGCCGGACTTGGTGGTGACCACGCCCTCACGCTTGCCGTTTTCCTCGAGGAATTTCTTGCCCGCCTCCAGGGCCTCGGCGTTCTTCTTGGCAACCTGCTCTTCAGTGCGCTTCTGCAGGGCGGTGAAGGCTTCGGTCAGCTCTTCGTCGGTCAGCTTCTGCTTCTGCTTGCCGACGGCATCTTCGATACCCAGGGCGACGGCTTTCGAATCCAGGTCATTCATGCCTTCCTGGGCGAGGCTCTTGCCCATGTTCAGGCCGATGCCATAGGAAGCTTTCTGCGCAGGAGTCTTGAGTTCCACTTCGGCGGCCTGTTTGTCGCAGCCCGCGAGAACCAGGCCGACCAGCGCGATCGCTGCCGCCAACCGATGTTGTTTCATGCTGAATCCTTGTCTTTGCGCCGTCATGGCTTAAGTAATGAAGCCGCGAGCTTATCAGGCGCTCGTGGCCAGTGGCTATGGGCAATAGGAACCACTGCCGAGAGAGAAGTTCCCACAGCAAACTTATAAGAAAATTAACAGGATAAGACAGACGGCCAGCACGCAATCACGGTGATCGAAGCGGGCAACTTTGACGGGAAGCTTTCGCAGGAAAGGCTTTTGCAGACAAGGAAAGGAAGGAAAAGAAAAAGCCCCCAGGTATCGCTACCTGAGGGCTTTTCAGAATGTGGCGCAGCGGACGGGACTCGAACCCGCGACCCCCGGCGTGACAGGCCGGTATTCTAACCGACTGAACTACCGCTGCGTCGGACCTCGAGTGGTGGGTGATGACGGGATCGAACCGCCGACCCTCTGCTTGTAAGGCAGATGCTCTCCCGGCTGAGCTAATCACCCTTCGTCTCGAAGTGGGGCGCATTCTACGGAGGACATTTGCACCTGGCAAGCCCCTCGATGAAAAAAATTTTCAGATGTTCCAAAGGCTTAGATGAAGAGGGGGAATGACGAAACGGGGTTGGCCTGAACCGCGCCGAACGGAATAATGGCTCCTTTGTGTCCAGGAGTTAGCCCCTCATGTGGTTCCGCAATCTGCTCGTATATCGCCTCACCCAGGATCTGCAGATCGACGCCGATGCCCTGGAAAAGGCCCTGGCCAGTAAACCGGCGCGCTCCTGCGCCAGCCAGGAGCTGACTACCTATGGTTTCTCCGCCCCCTTCGGCAAGGGCCCGGACGCGCCGCTGGTGCACGCCAGCGAGGGATTCTTCCTGATCAGTGCCCGCAAGGAAGAGCGCATCCTCCCCGGCAGCGTGGTACGTGACGCGCTCAAGGAGAAGGTCGACGAGATCGAAGCCGCACAGATGCGCAAGGTCTACAAGAAGGAACGCGACCAGCTCAAGGACGAGATCGTCCAGACTCTGCTGCCACGCGCCTTCATCCGTCGTTCCGTGACCTTCGCCGCCATCGCTCCGAGCCTGGGGCTGATCCTGGTCGATACCTCCAGCGCGAAGAAGGCCGAAGACCTGCTGTCCACCCTGCGCGAAGCGCTGGGCTCGCTGCCGGTGCGCCCGCTGACCGTGAAGACCGCACCGACCGCCACCCTGACCGAATGGGTGAAAACCCAGGAAGCCGCCGGCGACTTCTTCGTCCTCGACGAGTGCGAGCTGCGTGACACCCACGAAGACGGCGGCGTGGTGCGCTGCAAGCGCCAGGATCTGACCAGCGAGGAAATCCAGCTGCACCTGACCGCCGGCAAGCTGGTTACCCAGCTGTCCCTGGCCTGGTCCGACAAGCTGTCCTTCGTCCTCGACGACAAGGTCGCGATCAAGCGCCTGCGCTTCGAAGACATGCTGCAGGAGAAGGCGGAGCAGGACGGCGGCGAAGACGCCCTCGGCCAGCTCGACGCCAGCTTCACCCTGATGATGCTGACCTTCGCCGAATTCCTTCCAGCGCTGATCGAAGCGCTCGGTGGCGAAGCGATGCCCGAAGGCATCTGATGCCGTGACAGGCGCCGCGTCCTCGCGGCGCCTGTCCTGACAATAAGGCCCACATAAAAAGAAGGACGGCCCATGCGTGCTCTCATCCTGCTCAGCCGCTTCATGGGCAACACCTTCGCCCTCTGGGTGCTGCTCTTCGCCATTCTGGCGCTCTTCATCCCCTCACTCTTCACTCCGCTCACCGTCGCCATCGTCCCCATGCTCGGCGTGGTGATGTTCGGCATGGGCCTGACGCTCAAGGTCGAGGACTTCGCCGAAGTCGCCCGGCACCCGTGGCGCGTCACCCTCGGTGTGATCGCCCACTTCGTGATCATGCCCGGCATGGCCTGGCTGCTCTGCCAACTGATGCACCTGCCGCCGGAAATCGCCGTGGGCGTGATCCTGGTCGGCTGCTGCCCCAGCGGTACCGCTTCCAACGTGATGACCTGGCTCTCGCGCGGCGATCTGGCGCTTTCCGTGGCCATCGCCGGTGTGACCACCCTCCTCGCCCCGCTGCTGACTCCGGCGCTGATCTGGCTGCTGGCCTCGGCCTGGCTACCGGTGTCCTTCGGCGCGCTGTTCTGGTCGATCCTGCAGGTCGTCGTGGTACCCATCGTCCTCGGCATCGTCGCTCAGCGCATGCTCGGGGCGCGAGTTCGTCACGTGGTCGATGTGCTGCCGCTGATCTCGGTGATTTCCATCGTGATCATCGTCGCCGCCGTGGTCGCGGCCAGCCAGGCGAAGATCGCCGAATCCGGCCTGCTGATCATGGCCGTGGTGATCCTGCACAACGGTTTCGGCTTCCTGCTCGGCTACTTCACCGCCAAGGTCTTCGGGCTGCCGCTGGCGCAGCGCAAATCGCTGGCGCTGGAAGTCGGCATGCAGAACTCCGGGCTTGGCGCCGCGCTGGCCAGTGCGCACTTCTCGCCGCTGGCGGCCGTACCCAGCGCGCTGTTCAGCGTCTGGCACAACATTTCCGGCGCTACGCTTTCCACCTGGTTCCGACGCATGTCCGATGAGCCACCCGTCCAGAAAGAAGCCCCGTAATAGGGCAACCCTCCCGCGCCGGGTTGCCCGGCGCACCGCTTTTGTGCAAAATAATGCACATTGTGAGGACGACCTCACCACCTTCCGGTGCTCCAGCGGGGACGGCCCTCCATTCCATCCACCGTCTGGAGAGTTCCATGTCCTGGATCATTCTGTTCGTCGCCGGCCTGTTCGAAGTGGGCTGGGCTGTCGGCCTGAAATACACCGAAGGCTTCACCCGACCGATACCGACCATCCTCACCGTGCTGGCGATCATCACCAGCATGGGCCTGCTTGGCCTGGCCATGAGGAATCTGCCCCTGGGCACCGCCTACGCCATCTGGACCGGTGTCGGCGCTGTCGGCACCGTCATCGTCGGGATCGTGCTGTTCGGCGAGTCCATGGCGCCGGTACGCCTGCTCAGCGTTGCGCTGATCCTGTGCGGACTGGTCGGACTGAAAATGAGCCACTGACGCTGTATCGGTTCTCGATACCGGCGGGTTGTCGCTTTCCCGAAAATTTGTCGGTATGCTGCGGGCCACTGTGTTTGCTTGGGTCACTGTGGCTCGTGACCTGGTGGGGCCATTCCCCACCACCCGGCTTCGACTGCACCTTGCAACTCAGGACGAGCGCGGACCTTTCCGCAAAACAATATTCAATTGTTCAAGGTGTATCTCCATGTCGAATCGTCAGACCGGCACCGTCAAGTGGTTCAATGACGCCAAGGGCTTCGGCTTCATCACTCCGGAAAGCGGCAACGATGTCTTCGTGCACTTCCGCTCCATCCAGGGCACCGGCTTCAAGTCGCTGCAGGAAGGCCAGAAGGTCTCCTTCATCGTGGTTGAAGGCCAGAAGGGCCTGCAGGCTGACGAAGTTCAGGTCATCTGAACCGCGACACGCCCATGAAAAAGCCCCGGCATTGCCGGGGCTTTTTCTTTGCCGCCAATAAAGTCAGCGCGCCGCGCCGCGCAGCATCGCGACCTGCTCCTGCAGCGCCAGGCGCCTGGCCTCTTCCGGTGCCACCGGTTGACCAGCCACCAGGCACACCCGCGACCACAGCCGGCGGAAGAAGCCCTTCTGCGGGTCACGGCTGAAGAAGCTGCCCCACAGGCCCTGTAACGCCATCGGGATCACCGGCACCGGCGTCTCCTCGATGATGCGCTCCACGCCGCCGCGGAACTCGTTCATCTCGCCATCCAGGGTCAGCATGCCCTCGGGGAAGATGCACACCAGCTCTCCTTCGCGCAGGTACTCGGCGACTTTGGCGAAAGCCTTTTCGTAGGTCTCCGGATCCTCGTTACGCCCGGCGATCGGCACCGCGCCGGCCGTACGGAAGATGAAATTGAGCACCGGGATGCGGAAGATCTTGTAGTACATGACAAAGCGCACCGGGCGCCGCACCGAACCCGCAATCAGCAGCGCATCGACGAAGGACACGTGGTTGCACACCAGCACCGCGGGGCCTTCGTCGGGGATGGCTTCAAGGTTGCGATGGTCGACTCGGTACATCGAATGGGTCAGCAGCCAGACCAGGAAGCGCATGGTGAACTCGGGCACGATCTTGAAGATGTAGACGTTCACCGCGACGTTCATCAGCGAGAGCACGAGGAACAGCTCGGGGATCGTCAGCTTCGCCACCGACAGCAGCAGGATCGAGACGATCGCCGCCACCACCATGAATAGGGCATTGAGGATGTTGTTCGCCGCGATCACCCGCGCGCGCTTGTCTTCCTCGGTGCGCGCCTGGATCAGCGCGTACAGCGGCACGATGTAGAAGCCGCCGAAGATACCGATGCCGAGGATATCCGCCAGCACAGCCCAGGACTGCGAGTGCTCCAGCACGTCCAGCCAGTTGTAGGGCTGCGCGCCCTGCGGGAAGCCGCCCGAATGCCACCACAGGAGGATGCCGAACAGGCTCAGGCCGATGGAGCCGAAGGGCACCAGGCCGATTTCCACCTTCTTGCCGGAAAGCTTTTCGCAAAGCATCGAGCCCAGCGCGATGCCCACCGAGAACACGGTGAGGATCAGCGTCACCACGCTCTCGTCGCCATGCAGCAGTTCCTTGGCGTAGGTCGGGATCTGCGTCAGGTAGACCGCGCCGAGGAACCAGAACCAGGAGTTGCCCACCAGCGAGCGCGACACCGCCGGGCGCTGGCGCAGGCCGAGCAGGAGGATGCTCCAGGACTGGCGGAAGATGTTCCAGTCGACCTTCAGGTCCGGCAGCGCAGCTGCCGCACGGGGAATGTTGCGGCTGGCGAGGAAACCGCAGACAGCCACCAGCACCACGGCGATGCCGACGCCGGCCGCATAGTCCTGCCGCGACATCAGCACGCCGGCGCCGATGGTGCCGCAGAGGATGGCGAGGAAGGTGCCCATTTCCACCAGGGCGTTGCCGCCAACCAGTTCGTCCTCGCGCAGGTGTTGCGGCAGGATCGAGTACTTCACCGGGCCGAACAGCGCCGAGTGCGTGCCCATGGCGAACAGCGCGAGGAACAGCAGCGGCAGGCTGCCGAACACGAAGCCCGCGGCGCCCACCGCCATGATCACGATCTCGGCCAGCTTCAGCGCGCGCATCAGCGCGTCCTTGTTGAACTTCTCGCCGAACTGGCCGCCCAGGGCGGAGAACAGGAAGAACGGCAGGATGAACAACAGCGCGCAGAGGTTGACCAGCAGGTTGCGGTCACCGCCGACGGTGAGATGGTAGAGGATCGCCAGGATCAGCGACTGTTTGAAGATGTTGTCGTTGAACGCACCCAGCAGCTGGGTAATGAAGAAGGGCAGGAATCGCTTGGTGCCCAGCAGGGCGAATTGCGAGTGTTGAGACATCGTCCTTGTTTACCTGCGTAGCGGCCTTGAGCCGGAATGACAGCACGGATATGACGGCAACAGCGTGAAGAAAAGCCACATTTTCCGCACAAATCCATTCGAACGCCGTAATCCGTGCAAGAAAAAGCCCGTCGCGAAGGACGGGCTTTTCAATGAGCCGGGAAGACGTCAGAAGCCGACGCTGCCCTGCACGTAGAAAGTGCGCGGCTCGCCCAGGTAAATCCCGGCGTTGTTGTCGCTGGAACGGGTGTAGTTCATCTGGTCGAAGATGTTCTTCACCCCGGCGGCGACTTTCAGGTTCGACGCCTGCGGGCCGAAGTCGTAGCCCACGCGGGCGTTCCACAGCACGTAGCCGGGGATGTCGCCGTACTGGCCATCGGCGCTCGGCTCGGTGATGTAGTTGCCGGTGAAGCTGCCGTTGGAGTTGGTGGTCGGGCCGGGCGCGCGCTGCCCCGACTGGGCGAAGCCGTCGACGTTGTAGGTCCAGCGGTCATGCTCGTAGCGCAGGCCGATGGTCGCCACCTGGCGCGAGTACAGCGGCAGGTCGCGGCCCTTGAACGACGGGATCTCACCTTCGTAGGTAGCGCGGGTATAGGTGAAGGTGCCGTAGGCAGTCAGGCCGGCGAGTACCGGGTCCAGCGCAGCCATGTCGTAGTGCGCGGAGGTCTCGATGCCCTGGTGCTTGGTGGCGCCCAGGTTGGTCCAGCCCACGTCGTTGCTGATGTACTGCAGCTCATCGTCGAAGTCGATGTAGAACAGCGTGACTTCGCCACCCCAGGTGCCGTTGTCGTAGCGCGTGCCCACTTCGTAGGTCTTCGCCTTCTCGGGCTGCAGGCCGCTGGCGGTGTCGTTGCCGCTGCCGCCCTGGCCGAGCTGGAAGTATTGCAGGCTGCCGAAGGAGGTCTCGTAGTTGGCGAACAGCTTCCACTCGTCCGACAGGTGATACATCACCGCGAGCGCCGGCAGCGGCTCGTTGTAGTCCTTGCTGCGGTTCTTCTCCTGGACCGGCTTGCCCTTGTTGTCGAGGACCGGGCGCTCGTGCCAGTCAGTGGAGATGCGCTCGAAGCGGATGCCCGGGGTAACGGTCCAGTTGCCCACGTCGATCTTGTCGTCGAGGTAGAGGGAGTTCGCCTCGGTACCGCCTGTGCGGTCCTGGTAGGTGTGGCCGTCGGCGCCGGGTATCGGCGTCGGGATGTTGTTCACCAGGCCGACCTGGCTGGCGCGCTCGTGCATCGCCTCCTTCAGGTAGCGATAGCCGATGCTGGCTTCCTGGGTGGTCGGGCCGACCATGAAGATCTTCGACACGCGTGGCTCGATACCGAAGGTGTGGTAGTCGCGCGGGTAGGACGCCAGGGTCTTGAGATCGCGGTTGGCGATGTTGCTGCCACGGAAGCTGTCGCTGTAGTAGGTCAGCACTTCGACCTGGGTGAGGTCGTCGATCTGCCGCTTGTACTTTAGCGAGACGTCCTTGCGACGACCGGTGAAGTTGTCGTAGTCGCGCACCGACTGGTACGGGTCCTTGTCGAACTGCGCCTGGGTCAGGCCACCGGGCATGTCGGCGCTGCCGTCGTAGTAGTGGAAGTTGGCGGAGAACTCGTCGACATCGGTGGGCGCCCAGTGGGTCTTGAACATCACGTCGTCGATGTCGGTGGCGTCGTTGCTGTCGCGGTAGCCCGCGCCCTTCACGCCCGAATACAGCAGTGCAGCGCCCATGCCGTTGTCGGCGGTGCCGCCGAGGAAGGCGTTGTAGAGCTTCTTCCAGCCACCGTGGGAAGCGGTTTCCACGGTGCTGCCGACGTCGCCGGAGAACTCCTTGGGAATCGCCCGGGTGACGAAGTTGATCACCCCGCCGACATTCTGCGGTCCATAGCGCACGGAACCGGCGCCACGTACGACGTCGACGCTGTCGAGGTTGCCCACCGACAGCGGGAACATCGACAGCTGCGGCTGGCCATAGGGCGCCACGGCGGCCGGGACGCCATCGATGAGTACGGTGGAGCGTGGCGACAGGCGCGAGGTCAGGCCGCGCACGCCGACGTTGAGGGAAACATCGCTGCCGCCGGTGCCGTTGTTGTCCTGCACCTGCACGCCGGGAATACCGCGCAGCACGTCGCGTACGTTCTGCGCGCCCTCTTCGATCATCTGCTCGCGGCGTACCACGGTGCGCGCGCCGGGGTGGTTCTGCACAACCTGCTGGTCGGCCTCGCCGAGCCAGTCACCGACGACGGTGACGGTCTCCAGTTCCCTGGTGTCTTCTTCGGCCTGCGCCGGCAGCAGCGGCGTGGCCAGGGCAACGGCGATCGCCAGGCGCGACCACGAACGAACGTGCGACATGCTCCCCCTCCCCGGGTACTTCGTGAAGGGGTGGCAAATTAAAGCCGAATGTAAATTTTGTAAATGCAAATGTATCGCAAATGAAAAAATATTCCGATTGACTCAGATTCTCTTTCCGTCGTATCGAACGATCGCTCAATGGCGTGTCGATAAAAAAGCCGGCCCCCCATCAAGGGCAAGGTTCTTCAGGGGAAGACGGCAGAAACGTCAGGCCTGGCGGAGCGACCGCGCGCAGGCCTGGCGATACTCGCCAGGGCCGACCCCATAGGCCTGCTTGAACTGCCGGCTGAGATGGCTTTGGTCGGCGAAGCCCAGTTGCATGGCCACGTTCACCGGCATGCAGCCCTGCTTGAGCAGCGCCCTCGCCTGTTCCAGCCGACGCTGCTTGAGCCAGGCGTGGGGCGGCAGGCCAGTGGCCTTGCGGAACACGCGGGCAAAGTGGAACGGAGAAAGCCCGACGGCGGCGGCCAGTTCCTCCAGCGACGGCGGCTCCAGCAAGCGCGAGCCAAGCAGCTCGCGGGCCCGCGCCACCGCCACCGGTTCATTGCCCGCGGGCTGCGCCTCGGGAATCCGCCCGTGGCGCTGGAACAGCAACAGCAGCGCCTCGCGCCAGCAGGTCTGGCGCTGCAGCACACTAGCGTCGGAATCCACCAGCCGGTGCGCGGCGAACAGCGCCTGCACCAGTTCCGGATCATTCACCACGCTGGCTGCGAAAGACGGCGTGCCGCCCTTGCCCAGCTCCAGCTCCTCCAGCACGCCGGAAACCTGCGCCAGCTCCGGATAGAAACCACGGTAGCGCCAGCCGGCCTCGTCGGCCTTGGAGCCGGTGTGGACCTCGTCGGGGTTGATCAGCACTACGCTGCCGGCCGGAGCGAAGTGCTCGGCACCGCGATGGTGAAAGCGCTGCGCCCCCTGCTCGATCATGACGAAGGCGAAGCCTTCATGGACGTGGGGCGAGAACACCTGCTCGATGTAGCGTGCGTGCAGCAGCTCGACGCCGCCCAGTTCCTGGGCGCGCCAGAAGCGGGTGCGTTCGCCGCTTGCGTGGTCTTCTGCCATGTACCACTCCCGTCAAGGGACTCTTTGTATGCCGTACCCTGCCGGCATATCAGCCATTACTGGAAAATGGCGTCCGGGCTGTCCCTCACCCCAGCCCTGGCTACGCGCCCCGCTCAGAGGGAGAGGGAGCCGTCTGCGCCGGCTGACACAATAGTTTCCTCCTGCGCCGAACAGTCCCCTCTCCCTTGGGGACAGGGTTAGGGTGAGGGGGCAAGCGGTGCAGCGTACCACTCAGCCGACGAAACCGGCTTCCAGCGCAGCCTTCACTTGCGGCCATTCCTGGTCGGTGATGCTGTACAGAATGGTGTCGTCCAGCCGCCCGCCAGCCAGGCGCCGATGGTTGCGCAACACACCCTCGCGCACCGCGCCGAGCTTCTCGATGGCGCGCTGGGAGCGCTCATTGCTGGCGGCGGTCTTGAACTGCACGCGGACCATCTTCCAGCTGTCGAAGGCATGGCGCAGCATCAGGTACTTCATGGTGGCGTTGAGGCCGCTGCCGTGCTGGGCCTGGTCCAGCCAGGTGGCGCCGATCTCGCAGGCCGGCAGCGCCGGGAGGAAGTCCATGAAGCGCGTGGTGCCGACGATCTGGTTGCCCAGGCGCACCACCAGCGGCAGGGCGCGGCCCTCGCGCTGGTCGGCCAGCCCCTGGCGGTACCAGTCCGGGCGTCCAGGCGCGCTCATGAACTGCAGGACCTCGCGATTCTGCTCCGCCAGCGTCACCAGGTCCGGCACGTCGGCCTCCACCATGGGCTCCAGGCGCAGGGCCCCGCGCTGCAAGGTGATGGGTAACGGTCTGAACATGGCGCCCTCCTCGACACACGACGCAGAATCATCGCTCACATCAGAGCGTAGCGGCCCGATGAAGTGCCGCGCGCCAGCAGGCGCACGACAGACGGACCGCGAAAAGGCCGGCAAGCTATCAGTCCGGCGCGCCGCCCTCAAGTGTGAGGCGCGACACGGCGCCACTGAGACATTGGTAGCAGGCGTCTGACAGTTCCGGACTTTGGTGCGAAACTGCTGCCAGCGCTCCTGCGGGGGAGCCAGTTCATTTCCGGAGTCAGCATGTCGTTGTCCAGTGGGTTGATCGCAACGGTCGCCCTGCTCTACATGGCGGTCCTGTTCGCCATCGCGTTCTATGGCGACCGCCGTCGCGCCCCTCTTTCGCCGCGTGTCCGCGCCTGGGTCTACAGCCTCTCGCTGGCTGTGTATTGCACCAGCTGGACCTTCTTCGGCGCCGTCGGCCAGGCTGCCGACCAGTTGTGGTCATTCCTGCCGATCTATGTCGGCCCCGTGCTGCTGATGCTCTTCGCGCCCTGGGTGCTGCAGAAGATGATCATGATCAGCAAGCAGGAGAACATCACCTCCATCGCCGACTTCATCGCCGCGCGCTACGGCAAGTCCCAGGCGCTCGCAGTGGTGGTGGCGCTGATCTGTGTGGTCTGCGTGCTGCCCTACATCGCCCTGCAGCTCAAGGGCATAGTCCTCGGGGTGAACCTGCTGATCGGCGCCGGCCCCGATTCGGGCGGCATCCGCGCCCAGGACACGGCGCTGATCGTGTCGCTGATTCTCGCCTTGTTCACCATCGTCTTCGGTACCCGCAACCTGGATGTCACCGAGCACCACCGCGGCATGGTGCTGGCCATCGCCTTCGAATCCCTGGTCAAGCTGACCGCCTTCCTCGCCGTCGGCATCTTCGTCACTTACGGCCTCTATGACGGCTTCGGCGACCTGGTGGACAAGGCCCGCGTCGCCCCGCAGCTCAACGAATACTGGAAGGAGACCGTGCACTGGCCAGCCATGCTGCTGCAGACCGGCGTGGCGATGACCGCCATCATGTGCCTGCCGCGCCAGTTCCACGTGCTGGTGGTGGAGAACATCGAGCCGCGCGACCTGAACCTGGCGCGCTGGGTGTTCCCGATCTACCTGGTGCTGGCCGCACTGTTCGTGGTGCCGATCGCCCTGGCCGGGCAGATGCACCTGCCGGCGGGCGTGATGCCGGACTCCTTCGTGATCAGCCTGCCGCTGGCCGAGGCCCATCCCGCACTGGCACTGCTGGCCTTCATCGGTGGCGCCTCGGCGGCCACCGGCATGGTCATCGTCGCCAGCGTGGCGCTGTCCACCATGGTCTCCAACGACATGCTGCTGCCCTGGCTGCTGCGCCGCAAGGGCGAGGCCGAGCAGCCCTTCGAGGTGTTCCGCCACTGGCTGCTGACCGTGCGCCGGGTGAGCATCGCGCTGATCCTCCTGCTGGCCTACGTCAGTTACCGGCTGCTGGGCTCCACCGCGAGCCTGGCCACCATCGGCCAGATCGCCTTCGCCGCCATCGCCCAGCTCGGCCCAGCGATGATCGGCGCGTTGTACTGGAAGCAGGCCAACCGTCGTGGTGTGTTTGCCGGGCTGGCCGCCGGCTCGTTCCTCTGGGCGTACACCCTGGTGCTGCCGGTGGTCGCCAAGGGCCTGGGCTGGCCGCTGGAAACCTTCCCCGGCCTGGCCTGGCTAGCCGGCCGCCCGTTCGGCCTGTCCATCGAGCCGCTGACCCTGGGCGTGCTGCTTTCGCTGATCGGCAACTTCGCGCTGTTCGGGCTGGTCTCGGTGTTCTCGCGCACCCGCGTGTCGGAACACTGGCAGGGGCGCCGCCTCCTCCGGCCAGGAAACACCTGCATCT
>OGQD01000516.1_pt1 | contig 28719 bp, 27 predicted proteins | sample 1553091 | NCBI WGS metagenome assembly OGQD01 (sample SAMEA2580290, study PRJEB22360) | human gut metagenome | biome: human gut; feature: human-associated habitat; material: faeces | place: Denmark | collected 2008/2010
CGGTTTCCGGCCCCGCCCCCCGAAGTGGCGCCAGGCTTGCGAGCCGGCCTATGCGCAACTGGCCACCGGCGGCGTGCCGCTGCTGCTGGCCACCTATTTCTCGCCCTTGCAGGAAAACCTCGGGCTGGCCTGCCGCCTGCCGGTGCAGGGGCTGCACATCGACGGTATCCGCGCTGCCGGGGAGATCGGCGCGGTTGCCGACTGGCTGCCGACACACAAGGTGCTGTCGCTGGGCATCGTCGACGGGCGCAACATCTGGCGCACCGATCTCGATGCCGCGCTGGCGCAAATCCGCCCGCTGCTCGAAAAGCGCGGCCAGAGCCTGTGGCTGGCCCCGTCCTGTTCGCTGCTGCACGTGCCGTTCAGTGTGGTTGGCGAAACCAGGCTGGATGCCGAACTGCGTGGCTGGCTGGCTTTTGCCGTCGAAAAACTCGACGAACTGCGTGTCTTGAAAGATGCGCTGGCGGGCAATACCACCGCTGAAGCGGGTTTAGCCGCTGCCCGTCAGGCCATCCAGGCGCGTCGTTCCAGCGCCCGCGTCAACAATCCTGCCGTCGCCAAACGGCTGGCCGCGCTGCCCGCCGATGCCGACCGCCGCCACTCTGCCTTTCCGGCCCGTCAGGCCGCGCAGAAACAGCGTTTCGGCCTGCCGCTCCTGCCCACCACGACGATTGGCTCCTTCCCGCAGACCGCCGAGATTCGCGCCGCCCGCGCCGCCTTCAAGCGCGGTGAACTGAGCGCCGCCGATTACGAAACCGCGATGCAGAAGGAAATCGCCCACGCCGTCGCCGAGCAGGAAAAGCTCGGCATCGACGTGCCGGTGCATGGCGAGGCCGAGCGCAACGACATGGTCGAATACTTCGGCGAGCAACTGGCCGGCTTCTGCTTTACCGGCAATGGCTGGGTGCAGTCCTACGGTTCGCGCTGCGTCAAGCCGCCGATCATCTTCGGCGACGTGTCGCGCCCGACGCCGATGACCGTGGCGTGGACGACCTACGCGCAAAGCCTGACGCAAAAGCCGATGAAAGGCATGCTGACCGGGCCGATCACCATCCTGCAATGGTCTTTCGTGCGCGACGACCAGCCGCGCTCGACCACCGCCGCGCAGATCGCGTTGGCCATCCGCGACGAAGTCTGCGACCTGGAAAAAGCCGGCATCGGCATCGTCCAGATCGACGAGCCGGCGATCCGCGAGGGCCTGCCGCTGCGCCGCGAGGCCTGGCGCGAATACCTCGCCTGGGCGACCCGCGCCTTCCGCCTCTCGGCTTCCGGCGTGGCCGACGACACGCAGATCCACACCCACATGTGCTACTCGGAATTCAACGACATCCTGCCGGAAATCGCGGCCATGGACGCCGACGTCATCACCATCGAAACCAGCCGCTCGGACATGGAACTGCTCGACGCCTTCGGCCGGTTCAAGTACCCGAACGAGATCGGCCCCGGCGTCTACGACATCCACTCGCCACGCGTGCCGGGCGCGGCAGAAATGGCGCGTCTGCTGAAGAAGGCGCTGGAAACGATTCCCGCCGGCAATCTGTGGGTCAATCCGGACTGCGGCCTGAAAACCCGCGGCTGGCCGGAAACGATCGCCGCCCTGCGCAACATGGTCGATGCCGCCAGAACCCTGCGCGCCGAGCTTGCCTGATCGTTTCAGAAGGCGGACAGCCGGGCCGAAGCGGCTGGAATAGCCGCAAGTTCGCCCGGCCTCGCCGCCACGGATCGCCGGAAATACACGCGGCAGTTTCGGGTCGGGCTGTGCGGCTTTGCCAGTATCGTAGCGATGCTGGCAAAGCCGCACAGCCCGATCATTCGTGCACGGGCGACAATTCATGAACAAGCAGGAGACGCCCATGCCCGCCCCTATTTCCCCAGCCATTCCCCGCTTTCCCTTTCTCGACGAACTCGCCGCCCTGCGCCGCGATCTGCACGCGCATCCGGAGCTGGCCTTTCAGGAAACGCGCACCGCCGACATCGTGGCGCGCGAACTGGAACGCTATGGTCTGGAAGTGCATCGCGGTCTGGCGAAAACCGGCGTGGTGGGCGTGCTCAAGGCCGGGAATTCGCCGCGCATGATCGGCCTGCGCGCCGACATGGACGCCCTGCCGCTGACGGAGCTGAACGAATTCCCGCATCACTCGAAGCAGCCCGGCAAGATGCACGCCTGCGGCCACGACGGGCATACCGCCATGCTGCTCGGGGCGGCACGCCATCTCGCTGAAAACCCGGATTTCGACGGCACGGTGGCGTTCATCTTCCAGCCGGCCGAGGAAGCGGAAGGCGGCGCGGCGGTGATGATCGAGGACGGCCTGTTCGAACGATTCCCGGTGGAAGCAGTGTTCGGCCTGCACAACTGGCCGGGGATTCCGGTCGGGCAGATGGCGGCGATGCCCGGCCCGATCATGGCCGGCACCTGCGGTTTCGAGATCGAGGTGCGCGGCCACGGCTGCCACGCCGCCATGCCGCAGCAGGGCGTGGACGCCATCGTCACGGCGGCGCAACTGGTGCAGGCGCTGCAAACGGTGGTCAGCCGCAATCTGCATCCCTGCGAGTCGGCGGTGGTGAGCGTGACGCAGATTCACGCTGGCCATGCCTGGAACGTGATCCCGGAAAGCGTGCTGTTGCGCGGCACCATCCGCAGTTTCAAGGCGGAAGTTCAGGACACCGTGGAGCGCGCCATCGAGCGCCTGTGCAGCGGCATCGCGGCGGCCAACGGGGCGCAGATCAGCACGAACTTCGACCATCGTTATCCGCCGACGGTGAACAGCGCCGCCGAAGCCCGGCTGTGTCAGGACGTGGCGCGAGAGGTGTTCGGCACCGCCAATCTGCTGCCGGACGAACTGCCTTCGATGGGCGCCGAGGATTTTGCCTACATGCTGCGCGAAAAACCCGGCTGCTACGTCTGGCTGGGCAACGGCCCCGGCACCGGCGGCTGCACCCTGCACAACCCGCACTACGATTTCAACGACGCGCTCTTGCCGCTCGGCATCGCTTACTGGGATGCTCTGGTGCGGCGCGTGCTGGCGAGAAACCCGGTCAGCGGCTGACCAGGAACCCATCTTCCTGCTGGAATACCCGGCTGCGCTGCAAATCGTCGAAAGCGCGGCGGATCAGGGCGCTTTCTTCCAGACCGAGAAAGCGATCGTTCAGGGCGGCGACCATGGGAACGCCGCGCACGAAATCGGCGAATTCGCGGCTGGGCAGACGCTGCTTTTCCTGCAGCACGAAGGCCAGCAGCACTTTGCAGGCGTTCCAGGCGAATTTCTCGCTGTTCTGGCTGAAATCGTCCAGACGCCTGAAGGCGCGCTCCAGCGCCGGATCGATGGCCGAAAACGGCGCGCCATGACCGGGAATGACGCAGTCGATGGGCAGGCGGGCAAACTGCTCCAGGGTGCTGCGCGCGCCGGCCAGGCCGCCGCTGCCGCCCAACAGTTCCGGGAACACCAGCCCGAAACCGTTCTCCCACAGGGCGTCGCCGGAAATCAGGAGGCGTTTTTCCGGGTTGTAGTAGGCCAGCGCGTCCATGTCGTGGCCGGGCGCGGCGAGCGCCTGCCAGTTCAGGCCGCCCAGTTCGATTTCATCGCCCGCATGGAGCAGTACATCGGCCTGAAAAGGCGGCGCGCTTTGGCCAAGCGGGGTCAGCAGCAGCGCGCTTTCGTCCCAATCCGCCACCGCCTCGGCAGAACCGGCGGGTATGCCGATAGTGCAGCCGAACGCTGCTTGCAGGGCCGCATTGCCGCCCATGTGGTCGGAATGGGCGTGGGTGATGAAGAGGCGCTGCAACGAGCGGCCATCCAAAGCATGGCGCAGCAGTTGCAGAGTCTGCTCGGCGTGGCTGTGATAGCCGCTGTCGATGAGCGTGGCGCTCTCGCCCTCGTGGAACAGGATGTTGTTCGCCGAGAGCCAGCCGCGCTCGAACACCTGCATGCTGGCCGGCAGCGCAAAGCTCATGCCGGTTTGGCGCTATCGGCGGCGTTTTCCGGGGCCGGGCTGCTTTCCGGCGGGCGACCGCAGCCGAGGCAATAGCCGCTCTCCGGGTCGGTCGTGCAGATGCCGATACAGACATACACCTGTTCGGGCGGTGGGCGGGGCGTTTCGGTGGTCATGGGGGAATCTCCTTTTTCTTTCTGGCGCTGGGCGATGCGCGCCAGTGTTTCCTGTTTGGCGGCGGCGTCCATGGCGGACCAGCCGGCGATTTCGTCCAGGCTGCGGCTGCAGCCGGCGCACAAGCCCGTTGCGGCGTCCATGCGGCATTGGTTACGGCAGGGGGATGCGGGCGCAGTGCTCATCGGCCGATCAGATACCTGTCAGATCAAAACCCGCCGCGCCTGCCGGGACTGCGCGATTTCCACGGCCTGGCGCGCTTCTTCGCGGGAGATGCGAACCAGGGTGGCGAGATGCTGGCGGCGGTCGCGGGTGGATAGCTCGGGAAAACTGATCGTCTGCACGTCCGGCGCGCCCTCTTCCGGCGCGTGGATGATGCCGAGCCGGTCGATGTGAAAAATCATCGGCTTCGCGTTGAGCGCACTTTCCGGGTGGCACAGGAAATCAGCCAGTTGCTCGACCAGATTTTCAGGGGCCAGCAGCGCACCGTTCTCCCGCAGACGCTGGTCGAGCTCATCCAGATGGCGGGCGTGCCTTTCTTCCCGCAAGGGGTTCGCATCGGCCCGCTGCACGTGCAGCAGCGCGTTTTCCACGGAAATGTCGTTGCGCAATGAATCGCGCGATTGGCGCAGTTGCTCGACGTGGCTGTTGAAAGTGCGCAACAGGCTCTCCAGCGCCCGGTAACGCAGGCGGTTGCGCGTCATCGTCAGGTCGCAGTTCGGCTCGACCAGGGTCTGGCCGGAAAAATACAAGACCTTCTGCGGCACGTCGTTACGGATGATGTCGCCCTGCTGGGCCATGCCGAACTGGCGTTTCTGCTGCCGGCGCGCAGCGAGGAGCGCGTAGAACTCATGCTCGGCCCAGCTTTCGGTACGCCCGAGAAATTCGCGCACGGCTTCGCTGCGCCCGAGCATGTCGTTGATGTCGGTCGGCGTGGCGAACAGGGCGTGAATCAGGGGGTCGCGGCTGAAACTCTGGCGGTTCACCTCGATCGGCCCGGGCAGCGTATCGACGATGCCCTGGCAGTAGGTGAGCGCGTGCGCCACCGAATCGAGCAGATGCTTTTCCAGGCGCGGCGCGGCGCGCACCAGCGGGTCCACCCAGTCGAGCACGTGCTCGAAGGCTTCCTGCACCGCCGGGTCGGGCGGCGCGGGGGATTTGAAAAGCTCGTTCAGGGCGGAAAAAAAACTCAAGCGGGGCGTCCTGCACACAATGCCCGGCCAGCCTTGGCGCCGTTCGGGCGATTCAGGGCGCTGGAAATCCAGTCGCCCACTTCTGCCAGTTTAACGAGATCGATCCCGGTTTCAATGCCCAGCCCATCAAGCAGATAAACGACATCTTCCGTCGCCACATTGCCGGATGCCCCCTTGGCATAAGGGCAGCCACCCAGACCGGCCACCGAGGCATCGAAAGTCGCCAGGCCCATCTGCAGGGAAGCGTAGATGTTGGCAATCGCCATGCCGTAGGTGTCGTGGTAATGCCCGGCCAGCTTTTCCAGCGACAGCGCCCGGGCGCAGGCTTCGAGCATACGCGTGACGCTGGCCGGGGTGCCGGTGCCGATGGTGTCGCCGAGCGAGATTTCATAGCAGCCCATATCGGACAGCGCCTTTGCCACCGCCGCCACCTGTTGCGGCGCGATCGGCCCGGCGTAGGGACAGGCCACCACGCAGGACACGTAGCCCCGCACGCGGATGCCCGCCTCGGCTGCTTTCGCCATCACCGGCTCGAAACGCTGGAGGCTCTCGGCAATCGAGCAATTGATGTTTTTCTGCGAAAACGCTTCGGACGCCGCCCCGAAAATCGCCACTTCATCGGCCTGCGCGGCAATCGCCCCTTCCAGCCCTTGCAGATTCGGCGTCAGCACCGCGTAAGTCACGCCCGGCCGGCGCTGGATGCCCGCCAGAACCGCCGCGTTGTCGCCCATCTGCGGCACCCATTTGGGGGAGACGAAGGAGGTGGACTCGATGATCCCCAGCCCCGCCGCCGCCAGTTTCTCGATCAGCGCGATCTTGGTTGCGGTGGGTACGGGCTGCTTTTCATTCTGCAAGCCGTCGCGCGGGCCGACTTCGACGATTTTGACCTTGGCGGGTAATTTCATGGCGTAATTTGCGTCCCTGGTACGTGAACAAGCACTAAAAAACCTTCAAACATCATGCTGCCAGAACCCCGCTTCGCGTTGATGACGCAAGGCAAGGATCAGGATCGCCTCCTCGGCTTCACGATAACGATAAAGCGCGACATAACCGGTACGCCCGCGAGAGATGACCAATTCGCGCAACCCATGTTCCACGCTGCGGCCAATCAATGGGTGGTGAACAAGCACCTGCACGGCTTCCTCGATCAACGCCACCGTGTCGATCGCCGCCGCCGGATCGCTAGCGAGCAAAAAATCCACCAGACGCTCAAGATCCTGCAACGCCTGATGGCTGTAATTCAAGACCGCCACGACTTGGCCACCGGCGGCTCAGTTGTCCGGCCTCGGGCGCGGGCGCGAATGTACCGGTGCACATCGGTCGCCGCATAAGACAGTCCCGTTTCCAGCACCTGCGTTTCAGCCGCCAGCGCGGCCGCAATGAACGCCTGGCGCTGCTCTGCGGCGGCGGCTGCCTGTGCGATGGCTCCCACCATGAATGCATGTGGTGAAACGCCCTGCTGTTCTGCAGCCAGAATGGCGCGCTGCTTAAGCTCGTCCGGAATTTTCAGGGAGGTCGTTACCATGAGATTTTCTCCAAACACAGTGTTACCAAGGTAGCACCGGGCTTTACAAAGAACAAGCGTGTCAGGCATTGGCCTCGAATTCCACCAGCGCAGCCCCGTCGGCCACCTGCTCGCCAGCGGCGTAGCAGAAGGCTTTGAGGATGCCAGCAGCAGGGGCGGTGATGGTGTGCTCCATTTTCATCGCTTCCAGGATCAGCAGGGGCGTGCCTTTGTCCACTTTCTGGCCGGGCTGGGCAAGCAGGCTGACGACCTTGCCGGGCATCGGCGCGGTCAGGCCGCCGCCGTGGCTGTCGCCGGCATCGACGCGGTGCAGCGGATCGTCGCGCAGGAGGCTGTAGGTGCCGCCGTGCAGAAAGATGGTGCGTTTGTCATCGACGGCGACCACCGAGGCGACCAGGCGGCGGTCGTCGAGTTCGACGGCGAAGCGGTCGTTGTCGAGTTTCTTGCCGGAAGCCAGGGCCGTTTCGCCGGCCAGGGTGATTTCCCAGTGCTGTTCGAGATAGCGGACGCGGGCCTCGACCAGCGTATCACCGTCCTTGAAGCTGATCGTGCGCGCCGCCGACAGGTTCATCCGCCAGCCGTCGCGGGCATGCCACGGCGACCAGGGATCGCCACTGCCGTGCGCGGCCTGTTTCGCCGCGTGCTGTTCCCAGAGCAGTTCGCCCACCGTGGCGACGAGCAGGGCATCGCGCGGCACCGGCTGCGCTGCCGGGAACAGGAAATCCTTCTGCTGCTCGATCAGGCCGGTATCGAGATCGGCCCTGGCGAAAGCCGGGCAGGCGACCAGGCGGGAGAGAAAATCGATGTTGGTAGTCAGCCCGGCCACCCGGTAATCGGCCAGCGCCTTGCGCATGCGCGCCAGCGCGCCATCGCGGCTTTCGTCCCAGACGATCAGCTTGGCGATCATCGGATCGTAGAAAGGCGTGATTTCATCGCCTTCCTCGACCCCGGTATCGACGCGCACATTGATCGACTCGGCAGGCGGCGCGAGACGGATCAGCTTGCCGGTAGCGGGCAGGAAACCCTTGCTGGCGTCCTCGGCATAAATGCGGGCTTCGAGGGCATGGCCGCGCAATTCGAGCTGCTCCTGACGCAGCGGCAACGGCTGGCCGGCAGCGACGCGCAATTGCCACTCGACCAGATCCTGGCCGGTAATCATCTCGGTGACAGGATGCTCGACCTGCAAGCGGGTGTTCATCTCCATGAAGTAGAAACTGCCGTCTTGGTTGGCGATGAATTCCACCGTGCCCGCACCGACGTAGCCCACGGCCTTTGCCGCCGCCACTGCCGCCTCGCCCATTTCACGCCGGCGCGCTTCGGTCATGCCGGGCGCGGGTGCTTCTTCCAGCACTTTCTGGTGGCGGCGCTGCACCGAGCAATCGCGCTCGAACAGGTAGACGCAGTTGCCCTGCGTGTCGGCGAACACCTGGATTTCGATGTGGCGCGGCTTGGTGATGTATTTTTCGATCAACACGTGATCGTCGCCGAAGCTGGAAAGCGCCTCGCGCTTGCAGGAAGCGAGCGCATCGGAGAAATCCTCGGATTTCTCGACCAGACGCATGCCCTTGCCGCCGCCGCCCGCCGCTGCCTTGATCAGCACCGGGTAGCCGATTTTTTCGGCCTCGGCGTGCAGCAGGGTCGGGCGCTGGTCGTCGCCGTGGTAGCCGGGGGTGAGCGGCACATTCGCCGCGCCCATCAGCTTCTTGGCCTCCGATTTCGATCCCATGGCGCGGATCGCCGCTGCTGGCGGGCCGATGAAAACCAGCCCGGCGGCATGCAGGGCGTCGGCAAAATCGGCGTTCTCGGACAGAAAGCCATAGCCCGGATGCACCGCCTGCGCCCCGGTACGCTGGCAGGCTTCAATGATCCTGTCCGCCACCAGATAGGATTCCCGCGCCGCCGCCGGCCCGAGCAGCACCGCTTCGTCGGCCAGCCGCACGTGACGCGCATTGGCGTCGGCCTCGGAATAGACGGCAACGGTGCGGATGCCCATGCGGCGGGCCGTCTTGATGACGCGGCAGGCGATTTCGCCACGATTGGCAATGAGGATTTTGTTAAACATGGTCATTCTCCATTCCAGGCGGGCGAACGCTTTTCGAGAAAGGCGGCGATACCCTCGCGGGCTTCCGGCGTCGCTCGCAGGTGGGCGATACGGTGGGCGGTTTCTTCGACCAGCGTGTCGTTGAGCGGCTGGTGATCGACGGCGCGGATCAGGTCCTTGGCCGCTGCTTGGGCGAGCGGGCCACCTTGCAGCAGGCTCATGGTGATTTCCTGCACCTTGGCGTCGAGCGTGTCCGGCTCGACCGCCTCATGGACGAGGCCGATTTCGCGGGCGCGGGTGGCGTCGATGCGTTCGGCGGATTGGAAGTAACGCGTCGCCTGACGCGCGCCGATGGCGCGCAGCACGTAGGGGGAAATCGCCGAGGGGATGATGCCGAATCTGACTTCGGAAGTGGCGAACACCGCTTTGTTCGAGGCAACGGCAATGTCGCACGCCGCCGCCAGCCCCATGCCGCCGCCGAGTGCCGCGCCGTGGACGCGGGCGATAGTCGGTTTCTTCATTTCGGCCAGTGTGCGCAGCATGCGTGCAAGGGCGCGGGCGTCGTTCAGGTTCTCATCGACGCCGTTGCCGGCGGCCCGCTTCATCCAATTCAGATCGGCCCCGGCGGAAAAACTCTTGCCGTGACCGGCGAGGATGACGACACGGATTTGCTGATCGGCATCGAGCGCGGCGCAGGCGGCGGTGAGTTCGGCAATCAGGGTTTCATCGAAGGCATTGTGGAGGTCGGGGCGGTTCATCCAGAGCGTGGCGACCGAGCCTGTTCGCTCTATTTCTATGGTGTTGTAATTCACGTTTTTGTCTCCTGGTTTGTGTGTTCGTATTTTCTACCGCTGTTTTCCGCGCTGCGGCGCGTCTTACTTTTTCTTGCTTCGCCAAGAAAAAGTAAGCAAAAAGAAGGCGACCCCGGGTCGGTGGCCCCTGCGGGGCTTCCCTGCGCTACTCGGGTTTCGCGGGGGCGGCGCAAACTCGGGGCTGCGCCCCTCAGACATGCTTGCCCTTTATCCGCGAAACCCTGCGTTGCTCGGCACCTTCCAAGGGGGATGGGAAAACCGGGCGGATTTTGATGGTGAGCGGTGTGCAGGCTTGTTTTTGGTATGACGTGGAGCAATGTAAAGCGCGGATTTGATAGCGCAGTTTGGGAAATTCGAGTTATTGCGAGTTTTCCCTCTGGCACAAAACACAGGTTTTTCCCCAACTCAACCCATGCGCCCGATTTGGCAAATGCTCCCAAATTCCGGGCGGTTTTCCAGGCCCCCATGTGCAGCGCCGAGCAACACAGCCGGGCCGGTGGCCTTCGGCTGGCCCTGTCTGAGCCGCGCAGCGGCGAGTTTGGCCAGCCGCCCGGCACAGCGAGTAGCGCAGGGGAGTCGGCGCAGCCGACCGCGCAACCTGGGGTGCCCTTTTCTTTGGCTACTTTCTTTTGGGTAGGCAAAAGAAAGTACGCCCGCGCCGCAGCGCGGAAAACGGCGCCGGCAAAAGGAAATGCCCCATCAGCCCGGCAAGGTCCCCCCTCTTTTTCCCCAAAGAACGTTTCCGCAAAATCCCGCCGCCCAGAGGGCGAAACTGTCCGCCGCAGCATGGCCGCCCTCACATCCGAAACACCCCGAACTTCGTCTCCTCCGCCGGCGCATTCATCGCCGCCGAAAGCCCCAGCCCCAGCACGCGGCGCGTATCCGCCGGGTCGATGATGCCGTCGTCCCACAGTCGGGCCGAGGCGTAATACGGGTGCCCCTGCGTTTCGTACTGCTCGCGGATAGGCGCCTTGAAGGCGGCTTCTTCCTCCGCCGACCACGCGCCGCCCTTGGCTTCGATGCCGTCGCGCTTCACCGTGGCGAGCACGCCGGCGGCCTGCTCGCCGCCCATCACCGAAATGCGGGCGTTCGGCCACATCCACAGAAAGCGCGGGCTGTAGGCGCGACCGCACATGCCGTAGTTGCCGGCGCCGAAGCTGCCGCCGATGACGACAGTGAATTTCGGCACTTTGGCGGTGGCCACCGCCGTGACCATCTTCGCGCCGTCGCGGGCGATGCCGCCGTTTTCGTACTTGCGCCCGACCATGAAGCCGGTGATGTTCTGCAAAAACACCAGCGGAATGCCGCGCTGGGCGCACAGTTCGATGAAATGCGCGCCTTTCTGCGCCGATTCGGAAAAGAGGATGCCGTTGTTGGCGACGATGCCGACCGGATAACCGTACAAACGGGCGAAGCCGCACACCAGCGTGCTGCCGTAGCGCGCCTTGAATTCGTCGAAATCCGAGCCATCGACCAGGCGGGCGATGATTTCGCGCACGTCGAACGGTTTTTTCGCATCGGCGGGGATCACGCCGTAAAGTTCTTCGGCGGCGTAGCGCGGATCAGCCGGAGCCGCCAGCGAAACCGGCGGTTGTTTCTGCCAGTTGAGGTTCTTGACGATGCGCCGGGCAATGGCGAGCGCGTGCGCGTCGTTTTCCGCCAGATGATCCGCCACGCCGGAAATGCGCGTGTGCACGTCGGCCCCGCCCAGGTCTTCCGCCGTCACCACTTCGCCGGTCGCCGCCTTCACCAGCGGCGGGGGGGCGCGGGGGAGGGGGGGCCCGGCGGGCCGCCGAGGAAGATGGTGCCCTGGTTCTTGACGATGATGGATTCGTCGCACATGGCCGGCACGTAAGCGCCGCCCGCCGTGCACGAACCCATGACGACGGCAATCTGCGGAATGCCTTGCGCCGACAGGTTGGCCTGATTGAAGAAGATGCGCCCGAAGTGCTCCTTGTCCGGGAAAACCTCGTCCTGCAAGGGCAGGAAAGCGCCACCAGAATCGACCAGATAGATGCAGGGCAGGCGGTTTTCGAGCGCGATTTCCTGCGCCCGCAGGTGTTTTTTCACGGTCAGCGGATAGTAGGTGCCACCCTTCACCGTCGCGTCGTTGGCGACGATCATGCACTCGACGCCATGCACCCGGCCAATGCCGGCGATCACCGAGGCCGCCGGCACTTCAAAAGGATCGCCACCGCCGTACATGCCGTAAGCGGCGAACTGACCGATTTCGAGAAACGGCGTGCCGGGATCGAGCAGCGTGCCGACCCGCTCGCGCGGCAGCAGTTTGCCGCGTGCCAGGTGTTTCTGGCGGGCGCTTTCCGGGCCGCCAAGGGCGATCTTCTCGACCTTGGCCTGCAAATCGTCGACCACGGCCCGCATGGCGCTGGCGTTGGCTTGAAAATCCGCGCTACGCGGATTCAACCGGCTTTTCAATGTACTCATGTCTCCTCGCTTGTTTTTTTGAATGCGTTAAAACCATTTTTTGCCACGGATTACGCCGATTTACGCCGATAAAAAGCAACAACCAGCGTTCATCTGCGCCTAAAACCCCTTCATAACTGCCGTTCCTCTTTCAGCCACTTGCTGACCGGCTCGGCGCGGTAGGCCGCCATCCGGGCGAGCAAATCCTCAATATCATCGGCATGCAAAGCCATGGCGCGATTCTGCTCGCGCAAAAAACCGTCCTGCACCGCGCGCTCGAACATCGCCAGCAGCGGGTCGTAAAAGCCATTGACGTTGAGCAGCCCCATCGGTTTCGCATGAAATCCCAACTGCCCCCAGGTCAGAATCTCGCAGAACTCCTCGAAAGTGCCGAAGCCGCCCGGCAGGGCGATGAACCCGTCCGCTAATTCCGCCATGCGCGCCTTGCGGGTGTGCATCGAATCGACCACTTCCAGCCGCGTCAGCGCCCGGTGATCCACCGCCCGCCCGGCCACTTCCTTGCCCATCAAGGCTTGCGGGATGACGCCGATCACCGTGCCGCCCGCGGCCAGACAGGCATCGGCCACCGCCCCCATCAGGCCGATGTTGCCGCCGCCATAGACCAGTTCGATCCCGCGCGCGGCCAGCAGCCGCCCCAGGTTTTCGGCTTCGGCGCGGTAGCTTGGGCGGGTTCCGGCGTTCGAGCCGCAAAAGACGCACAGGCTTTTCATGCAAGCTCCTTGCCGCCGAGGCGCAGCACGACGAATTCCGGCGGACAGTTGAAACGGATGGGAAGAATGCTGGTGCCGATGCCGGAACTGACCCAGGTCGGCGCGGGCGCATCGGGAATCCAGCCGTAGGCGTGCGCTCGCGGTGAGCGTCCGGGAACGAACAGCGCGCCGATGAAGGGCAGACGCACCTGGCCGCCGTGCGTATGACCGGCGAAGGCGACCAGCGTCGACGGCGGCAACTCCGGGGCATTGGCCGGGTCGTGCAGCATGGCGATGGTTTTCGCGCCTTCCGGTACGCCGGCAAAGGCAGTCTGCACCTGGGCGTGCACGGTCATGTCGTCGCCGATGCCGACCAGCCAGAGCGCGCTGCCGGGCAAGGCCACGGCTTCGTTCTCGAGCACGCGGATGTCGATGCTTTCCAGGGCGCGGCGCACGCGCGGGCCGTCGAATCCCCAATCGTGGTTGCCAAGCGTGGCATAGACGCCGAGCGGGGCGCGCAAGGCGGCCAGATCGGCGGCGATGGCTTCCGGCAGCACGGCTTCTCCGCCGATCACACCGTGAATGACAAAATCGCCGGGGAGCAGGATCAGATCGGGCTGCGCGGCATTGATCCGGTCGACCAGGCGGCGCAAGGCGTCACGCCCGATGTGCGGCGCGCCGACGTGCAGATCGCTGGCGACGGCAATGGTGAGCGCTCGCTCCTGGGTATCGGCGGCCAGCGTCAGGTCGCGTTGCTGCACCCAGCCCGGCTCGACGGCGATACTCCAGAATGCCAAGACCAGCAGCATTCCGTAAACGACGAGGCGTGCCCGCATTTTCATCCGCATGTTCAGAACCCGTCGCTTTCCAGCCAACGCTCGATCTGCGGCAGGCGGTCGGCTCCGAAGAAGGGTTCGCCGTTGATGACGACGTGCGGCGAGCCGAAAACGCCAAGGGCCAGCGCCTGATCGCAGGCGTCCTTGAGCCGGGCCTTGAGCGCCGGTTCCTGTAGCGCGCCGGCCAGCGCGGCGCGGTCGATGCCAAGGCCGGCGGCGATGTCGAGCACCGTGTCGGGCGACGAGATGTCGCGGTCGTCCACGAAGAAGGCGCGATAGACGGCGTGGGCGAATTGCCGGGCCAGCGCGTCATCCTGCTCTTGCAGCCAGTAGAAGGCGCGGGCGGCGTGCTGCGTCGGCAGCGGGAAGCGGCTCGGCGGGTTGTACGCAACGCCCATGTGCCGCGCCGAACGGTGGAAGTCGCGGAACATGTACGTCCCCCGGCTCGATGCGCCAGCGGCGGGCGGTTTTGCGCCCGTGACCTGGAAGATGATGCCGAGCAGCAGCGGGTGCCAGCGCACCTGACGGCCATGTTTCGCGGCGACGGCGTCGATTTTCTCGCTCATCAGGTAGCCGTAGGGGCTGGAAAAATCGAACCAGAAATCGATGGGTTCAGGCATGGCAGGCTCCCTTCAATCGCCGTCGATGTCGGCCAGCGAGCGGAACATCACGTAGGCATCAACGTAACCCAGCGTGTCGTGCCTGAATGCGCCGGGCAGCGTGCCAACGATGGCAAAACCGAGGCTGCGCCAGAGGTCGACCGCCGGCTGGTTGGTGCTGACGACGAAATTGAACTGCATGGCGCGAAAGCCGAGGGCGCGGGCCTGCCGCAGGCAGTCCCGGCCCATCGCCCGGCCAATCCCGCCGCCGGCGTGGCCGGGATCAACCATGAACGAGGCATTGGCGACGTGCGCCCCGCGATCGCGCTGGTTGGCGACGATCTTGTACATGCCGGCGATTTTCCCGTCCGCTTCGGCCACCCAGCTCCGCACGCCCGGCCCGAACCAGTAGGCGAAGGCATCGGCTTGCGGGGTGTCGGCGGCGAAGACGTAAGTCGTCCCGCTGGCGACGACCGACTGGAAAATCGGCCGCATGGCGGGGAAATCCGCTTCGACGGCGGGGCGCAGCGTCACTGGCATCGTTACTCGCTGGCGATGGTGCGCCCGATGACGAGGCGCTGGATATCGTTCGCGCCTTCGTAGATCTGCGAAATGCGCACGTCGCGGTAGATGCGCTCGACCGGGAAATCGCTGGTGTAGCCGACGCCGCCGTGGATCTGGATGGCGTCAGAGGCGATCTTCTCGGCGGCTTCGGAGGCGAACATCTTGGCCATCGAGGCCTCCTTGAGACAGGGTTTACCGGTATCCTTCAGGGTGGCGGCGCGCCAGACCATGAGGCGGGCGGCATCGAGCAGGGTGTTCATGTCGGCGAGTTTGAAGTTGACCGCCTGATGCTCGATGATCGGCACACCGAAGGTGATGCGCTCCTTGGCGTAGCGCACGGCGGCCTCGAACGCGGCGCGGGCCATGCCGATGCTCTGCGCGGCGATGCCGATGCGGCCCGCTTCGAGGTTGGACAGCGCGATCTTGTAGCCTTCGCCTTCCTTGCCGAGCAGGGCGGAGGCCGGCACGCGGCAGTTTTCGAGAATGATCTGCACGGTGTCGGACGCGTGCTGGCCCATCTTGTCCTCGGTGCGACCGACGATGAAGCCGGGCGTGGCGGTCGGAATCAGGAAGCAGGAAATGCCTTTCTTGCCGGCGGCCTTGTCGGTGACGGCAAAAACGATCGCCATATGCGCATGCTTGCCGGTGGTGATGAACTGCTTGACACCGTTCAGGACGAAATGGTCGCCGTCACGGTCGGCGCGGGTGGTGATGGCGGCGGCGTCCGAACCGGTGTGCGGCTCGGTGAGGCAGAAGCAGCCGAGCTTCTCGCCGCGGGCCAGCGGCTTCAGCCATTCTTCCTTCTGCGCATCGGTGCCGTACTTGAGCGTGATGCCGCAGGCCAGCGAGTTCTGCACGCTGACGATGGTCGAGGTCGCGCCGTCGCCGGCGGCGATTTCTTCCAGGGTGAGCACGAGCGACATGTAGTCCATGCCCGCGCCGTCCCATTCTTCCGGCACGGTCATGCCCATCGCCCCGAGTTCGCCCAGTTCCTTCAGGGCTTCGGCGGGGAAGGCGTGCGTCTTGTCCCATTCGGCGGCGAAGGGGGCAAGGCGTTCCTGCGCGAAAGCGCGCATGGAGTCGCGGATCATTTCCTGTTCTTGCGTGAGAATCATGCTGTTTTCTCCAAAAAAGTTCGTTTTTTCAAGGTGCTCAATAAAACGCCGGCAATCACCAGCAGGCCGCCGAACAGCACCGCCCAACTCAGACGCTCGTCGAGCAGCCAGGCGGCTTGCAGCACGGCGAAGACCGGCACCAGATTGATGAAGATCGAGGTCTTGCCGGCTCCCAGTTGGTGCACGGCGGCGGTGAACCAGGTGTAGGCGATCGCGGTGCCGCACACGGCGAGGAACAACAGGCCGCCCCAGACGCGCCACGACCAGCCGCCGATCTCGATGCCGCCTTGCAGCAGGGCGGCCAGACCGAGCAGGGCGGCGCCGGTGAAGGAGGCGTACAGGGTGGTGGCCTGCGCCGAAAAGCGGTGCGTGCTGCGCCAGCCGATGAAGGTGTAGGTTGTCCACGTCGCCACGCAACCCAGGATCAGCCACTCGCCCAGGCCGATGCCACCGTGCAGCAGCGCCAGCGGGTTGCCGTTGCCGATCACCGTCAGACAGCCGCCCAGCGCAATGGCGCAGCCGACGGCGCGGCGCGCATCCATCCTTTCCTTGCCGGTCAGCCACGAGACGAGAATGATGACCACCGGATTCAGCGCCACCACCAGCGCGCCGCGCCCGGCCGGCACGTGCTGTAGTCCGAAGAAAAAGCACATGCCGTAAAGAAAGATGCCGAAAAAACCGAGTCCCCAGACCAGCAGCCAGTCCTGCCGACCGGTCGGCAGGGGGATGGTCTGCCCGGAAGCGATCATCACCGCCCCGAGAACCAGCCCGGCGAGCAGAAAGCGCAGGGCATTGACGATCAGCGGCGCCTGCAATTCCTGGACGATCACCCGCCCAGCCACCCAGGTGCCGCCCCACAGCGCCATCGCAATCACCAGCTTGGCGTAGGTCAGGCTGCGGGACTCGGCGCGCACTTAGAGGAGTTCCACCGCCAGCGCCGTGGCTTCGCCGCCGCCGATGCACAGGGAAGCGACGCCGCGCTTTTTGCCGTATTTGCGCAGCGCGCCGAGCAGCGTCACCAGAATGCGCGCGCCGGACGCGCCGATCGGGTGGCCCAGGGCGCAAGCGCCGCCATGCACGTTGACCTTGGCCGGATCGAGCTTCAAGTCGTGCAGCGCCGCCATGGCGACCACGGCGAAGGCTTCGTTGACTTCGTAGAGGTCGACCGAGTCCGCCGTCCAGCCGGTCTTGGCAAAGAGCTTTTCGATGGAACCCACCGGGGCCGACGGGAACTTGGCCGGCACGCCAGCATGCGTGGTGTGGCCGACGATGCGGGCGAGCGGGTTCAGACCCAGCTTTTCCGCCTGCGAAGCGCGCATCAGAACGAGGGCCGCAGCGCCGTCGGAAATCGAGGACGAATTGGCCGGCGTGACCGTGCCATCCTTCTTGAAGGCGGGTTTCAGGGTCGGGATTTTCTCGATATTCACCGAGAACGGGCCTTCGTCCTTGGCGATCGTCACCTCGCCCTTGCGGCCAGCCACCGTCACCGGCGTGATTTCCCAATCGAAAGCGCCATTGTTGCTGGCCTCGATTGCGCGCTGGGTCGATTGCACGGCGTAGGCGTCCTGCGCCTCGCGGGTGAAACCGTAGGCTTCGGCGCACTCCTCGGCGAAGGTGCCCATCAGGCGACCGCGTGTTTCCTTGCTGTAGGCGTCTTCCAGGCCGTCCATGAACATGTGGTCGAACACCTGGCCGTGACCCAGGCGATAGCCGCCGCGCGCCTTGGGCAGCAGGTAGGGCGCATTGGTCATCGATTCCATGCCGCCGACCACGGCAACGCCGTAGGAACCGGCGAGAATGCCGTCGTGGCCGAGCATGGTGGCCTTCATGGCCGAGCCGCAGACCTTGTGAATGGTGGCGCAGCCAGCGGACAGCGGCAGCCCGGCCTGCAAGGCGGCCTGACGGGCCGGGGCCTGGCCCTGGCCGGCTTGCAGCACGCAGCCCATGAGCACTTCCTCGACCAGATTGGCGTCGATGCCGGCGCGGGCGACCGCCGCCTTGATGGCTTCGGCCCCGAGATTGGCGGCGGTCAGACTGGAAAAGCCGCCCTGGAAGCTGCCCATGGCGGTGCGGGCGGCGGATACGATAACGATGGGATCGCTCATGCTGTTTTACTCCTGAGATTTATTGTGGGTTGAGGGAAAGGTTTTTGTCTTCCAGGGCGCGCAGGGCGGCCTGGTAGCGCGGCGGCAGATCGCCGGCCTGATCGACGGTAATGCCCAGATCGTGCATCAACCCGTCTTTCAGACCATAAATCCAGCCGTGGATGGTGAGTTTCTGGCCACGCGCCCAGGCATCCTGCACCACCGGGGTATTGCACAGGCTGACCACCTGCTCCAGCACGTTCACTTCGCACAGGCGGTCGACGCGCTGCGCCTGCGGCGTGCCGTCGATCAGCTCCCGGTGCAGGTTGATGACCTGATGCACGTTGTGCAACCAGAAATCGGCAATGCCGACGCGCGCTTTCTGCAAGGCGGCAGTGACGCCGCCGCAGCCGTAGTGGCCGACCACCATGATGTGCTTCACCTTGAGCACGTCGATGGCGTACTGGATGACCGACAGGCAGTTGAGATCGGTATGCACCACCAGATTGGCGACGTTGCGATGCACGAACACTTCGCCCGGCAAGAGACCGACGATCTGGTTGGCCGGCACGCGCGAATCGGAACAGCCGATCCAGAGGAATTCCGGCGCTTGCAGATCGGCCAGCCGCTTGAAGTAGGTCGGATCGACTTCCTGCATCTGGCGCGCCCAGGCGCGGTTGAAATCGAACAGGTGGCAGAGGTTCTCGTTGCGGATTTCTTCTTCCGACCAGTTATCGAGGTCGAGTGCCATGAAGATGGCCCCTTCCACCGGGGTCTGGTAATAGTTGGGCGCTTCGCTGAAACCGAGTTCGCGGTAGAGCTTCACTGCCAGACGCATGTTCGGCAGGGTATCGACCAGGAGCTTGCGATAACCGATTTCCTTGGCAGCCCTGATGGCGGCCATGGCAAGCCGGCGACCGACGCCATGACCGCGCTTTTCCGGCGTGACGTAGAGGCGTTTCATCTCGCACACGCCCTCGCTGCCCGCCGCCGGGCGGATGCCGATACAGCCCGCCGGCTGGCCGTCGAGTTCGGCGAAAAACAGGCGGCCATTGGCACCGGCATAGGGCGCCGGCAGCGAGGCCATGTCTTCGTCGAAGTGCTGATAGGAAAGATCGACGCCCAACCAGGCCGCGTAATTGCGGAAATACTGGCGGACCTGCTCGAGGGCCTCGTGATCCTCCGCACTGAGGATGCGCAATCTGAAATTCATAGGGGCGACACTCCGGTATGCCCGGCCAGCGCCGGAGCGCGGCCACGGCAGGGCTGCATCTGCGCGGTTGCGCAGATACAGCATTTTACCCGGAGCGTCAGCCGGACACTCACCGCGTTTCCGCCAGCAGCTCGCGGCCAATCAGCATGCGGCGGATCTCGCTGGTGCCGGCACCGATTTCATACAGTTTGGCATCGCGCCACAAACGGCCCGCCGGGTATTCGTTGGTGTAGCCGATGCCGCCCAGGGTCTGGATCGCCTCGCCGGCCATCCAGGTTGCCTTTTCCGCCGAATAAAGAATGGCCCCGGCAGCATCCTTGCGCAGCGTGCGCGCGTGATCCGCCGTGTCGCAGGCGCGGCCCACCGCATAGACGTAAGCACGGGTGGCCTGCCAGGTGGAATACAGATCGGCCACCTTGCCCTGCATCAGCTGGAATTCACCGATGGCTTGCCCGAACTGCTTGCGCTCGTGCAGATAAGGCACCACCACGTCCATGCAGGCGGCCATGATGCCGAGCGGCCCGCCGCAGAGCACGGCGCGCTCGTAATCCAGCCCGGACATCAGCACCTTGACGCCGTTGCCGACGCCGCCCAGGACGTTTTCTTCCGGCACTTCGCAGTCGTCGAAAAAGAGCGGGAAGGTGTTGGAGCCGCGCATGCCCAGCTTGTCGAGATGGCTGCCGTGGCTGAAGCCGGCAAAGCCCTTTTCGACGAGGAAAGCGGTGATGCCTTTGGGGCCTGCGGCAGGATCGGTCTTGGCGTAGACCACCAGGGTGTCGGCGTCGCCGCCGTTGGTGATCCACATCTTCGCGCCGTTGAGAACGTAGCGATCGCCCTTTTTGTCGGCGCGCAGATTCATCGACACCACGTCGGAACCGGCATTCGGCTCGCTCATGGCCAGCGCGCCGACGTGTTCGCCGGAAATCAGCCGGGGCAGGTATTTCTGCTTCTGCGCCTCGCTGCCGTTGCGGCGGATCTGATTCACGCACAGATTGGAGTGCGCGCCGTAGGACAGGCCGACCGAGGCGGAAGCACGGGAAATTTCCTCCAGGGCCACGATGTGCGCGAGATAACCCATGCCGGTGCCGCCGTACTCTTCCGGCGCAGTCATGCCGAGCAGGCCCATGTCGCCGAACTTGCGCCAGAGATCGGCGGGGAATTCGTTGGCGCGGTCGATGTCGGCGGCGCGCGGGGCGATTTCGGCGTCGGCAAAGGCTTTGACCGCGTCGCGCAGGGCGTCGATGTCTTCGCCCAAGGCGAAGTCGAGGCTGGGAATCAACATGGTTTTGTCTCCATTATCGTTGTGGGTGAAACTTATTTTTCGGTTTTGCCGCGCATCGCCATGATCGTCTGCTGCATCAGGGCGCACAGGTTTTCCTGGCCGTTGCGGACGGCGAAAACCTCGGCCTGGGTGACGATCAGGGTACGTCCGGGCCGCACCACCTTGCCGCGCGCGATCAATTTTTCGCCATCGGCGGGGGCGACGAGATTCATCTTGTATTCGACGGTCAGCACCGACGTATCGGCAGGCGTGACGCTCATTGCCGCGTAGCCTGCCGCCGAATCGGCGATCATGCCGACAATGCCGCCGTGCACGAAACCATGCTGCTGCTCGACGCCATCCCAGTGCGGCAGGTGGATTTCGGTGCGGCCAGGCTCGACGCTGGCCAGTTCGGCGCGGATCAGCTGCATGGCGTGCTGCAAGGCGAAGCTGGCCCGGACGCGGGCAGCAAAACCGGCATCGACGGGCGCGGCGGAATCGGGCGTTTGTCTCATGGGGTTTTTATCCTTGTTATTTACGTTGACGTTAACGTAAACCAAAACCGCGAAAAAATCACGCTGAAAATCACGCTTGCTCCCGCCGCAGCAACTCTTTCCTGCATTGCGTCTCGAACTGCCCGATCTCCGCCAGCATCGCCTCGATGTCCTCACGCTGCTGCTCCAGCGCGGCGCGGCGTTTTTCCATGATGCGCAGGCATTCGACGAGTTGCGGCGTTTCGTCCTCGGTGGAGTTGTACATGCCGATCAGATCCTTGATTTCGGCCAAGCTCAGGCCCAGGCGCTTGCCGCGCAGCGCCATTTTCAGACGGGCGCGGTCGCGGCGGGTAAACACGCGCTTGCCGCCTTCGCGCTGCGGCGCGAGGATGCCCTGATCTTCCCAGAACCGGATGGTGCGCGGGGTGATGGCGAAATCACGGGCAAGATCGGAAATGCCGAACACAGCCGCCGACTGTCGCATTGTTTCTCCTTTGTTACAACGAAACGATTCCCTGAAACAGCGGTTTTTCAATCCGCCCCCGTATGGTAACTTGTTGCCGTCCCCAGGCCGAAATCTTTCCGAGTCCTTCCATGCCCTTGCGTTACCCGTTCCCTGAAATTCCTGCTGCCGGCGAAATCCGCGCAGTGGCGGACGGCATTTTCTGGCTGCGCATGCCGCTTCCCTTCCAGCTCGACCACATCAATCTGTGGCTACTGCGCGACGGCGCGGGCTGGACGCTGGTGGACACAGGGTTTCCAAACGATGACGTGCGCGCCACCTGGCGCAGCATCCTCGCCGCGCTGGACGGGCCGGTGCGGCGCATCATCGTCACCCATTTCCACCCCGATCATCTCGGTCTGGCCGACTGGCTGTTGCAGGAAACCGGGGCGCAACTGCTGATGACCAGCGGCGAATTTCTCACCGCCCACGCTGTGTGGAACGAAGTCGGCGGCCACGGCGCGCGTTTCATGGTCGAACAGTTCCGCCAGCACGGTCTGGATGCCGAACTCCTGGAAAAATTCGCTCGGCGCGGCTCCGGCTACCGTCAAGCCGTGGCGGCGCTGCCCGAGCATTACGAACGCCTCAAGGCGGGCGACAGCCTGCGCATCGATGGCCGCGACTGGCAGACCAGCATTGGCCACGGCCACGCGCCGGAGCATCTGGCGCTCCACTGCGCCGAACTCGGCCTGCTGATTTCCGGCGACATGCTGCTGCCGCGCATTTCCACCAACATCAGCGTTTTTGCTGCAACGCCCGAGGCCGACGCGCTGGGCTGGTATCTCGCTTCGCTCGCTGAAATGTCCGCGCAACAACCGGCTGATACGCTGGTGCTGCCTTCGCACGGTCTTCCCTTCGTCGGCATCCAGGAGCGCGTCGCCGATCTGGAAGCGCACCATCAGGAACGCCTGCGGGCGCTGGAGGCAAGCTGCGCCGCCGCCCCGCAGCACGCGGCGGGCCTCCTGGACGTCCTGTTTGGCCGCGCGCTGGACACGCATCAGACCATGTTCGCCATGGGCGAAGCCATCGCCCATCTCAACTACCTGGAGCGCCGGGGGCGGTTGTTGCGCCACATCGACGCCACCGGGATAATTCGCCATTCGTGCCCGAATCCATCGGGCACGACCCACTGACAGAGGAGTCAACACATGTCACAAAAAACCGAAGAAGTCGGGACCAACCTGCCCAACCCGGCCGAAATGGCCAAAACCTATGCCGAAGTCGCCCAGCGCGCCTCGCGCCTGATCGGCCAGTTCATGGAGAAAAAAGCCCAGGAAGGCGTCGATGTGCCCGCCGATGAACTCGGCGTCGCCCGCGCTTTCATGGATCTGTCGGCCCGTCTGCTCGCCAATCCCTACAAGCTGGCGCAGACCCAGATGAACATGATGTGGGATTACTTCTCGCTGTGGCAGGGCTCCATGATGAAGATGATGGGCATGCCGAACGCCACCCCCGTCGCCACGCCCAAGAAGGACGACAAGCGTTTCAAGGACGAGGAGTGGGAAGAACATTTCCTGTTCGATTTCATGAAACAGTCCTACCTCATCGCCGCCCGCCACATCCATGACACCGTGTGCTGCACCGAAGGTCTGGACGAACCGACGCAGCAGAAGGTCAATTTCTTCACCCGCCAGTACATCGACGCCCTGTCGCCGTCCAACTTCGCGCTGACCAACCCGGAAGTCTTCCGCGAAACCATGAAAAGCAACGGCCAGAACCTCATCAAAGGTCTGAACAACCTGCTGCAGGACGTCGAGGCCGGCGACGGCCAGTTGCGCATCCGCATGACCGACACCAGCGCCTTCGAGATGGGCAAGAACGTCGCCACCACGCCGGGCAAGGTGATCTTCCAGAACGACCTGTTCCAGCTGATCCAGTACGATCCGCAGACGCCGGACCAATTCAAGAAGCCGCTTTTGATCGTGCCGCCCTGGATCAACAAGTACTACATCCTCGATCTGCGCGAAAAGAACTCGCTGGTGAACTGGGCCACCAGCCAGGGCCACACCACTTTCATCATGTCCTGGGTCAACCCGGATGAGAAGCTGGCCGAGAAATCGTTCGAGAACTACCTGCTCGAAGGCTCGGTGGAAGCGATCAACCAGGTGTGCAAGCAAACCGGCGAAGACAGCGTGAACATGGCCGGTTACTGCCTCGGCGGCACGCTGCTGATGACCACGCTGGCCTACCTCACCGCCAAGAAGGACAAGCGGGTTGCCTCCGCCACCTTCTTCACCACCATGCTCGACTTCTCCGAACCGGGCGAACTCGGCGTCTTCCTCGACGAAAGCGCCGTGGCCGGGCTGGAAAAGAAAATGAACGAGCGCGGCTTCCTCGAAGGCTCGGAAATGGCCGGCACCTTCAACATGCTGCGCGCCAACGACCTGATCTGGTCGTTCGTGGTGAACAACTACCTGATGGGCAAGGACCCCTTCCCCTTCGATCTGCTCTACTGGAACTCCGACTCCACCCGCATGCCGGCGGCCATGCACAGCTACTACCTGCGCAACATGTATCTGGCCAACCTGCTGAAGGAACCGGGCGGCCTGACGCTTGGTGGCGTCAAGATCGACATCAGCAAGGTCAAGACCCCGTGCTACTTCATCTCCACCGTCGAAGACCACATCGCGCCGTGGAAGAGCACCTACATGGGCGCGCGCCTGCCCTCCGGCCCGACCAAGTTCGTGCTGGGCGGCTCCGGCCACATCGCTGGCATCGTCAATCCGCCCGCCGCCAACAAGTACGGCTACTGGATCAACGAAGCCACCGACGGCAACCTGCCGGAAAACCCGGAGGATTTCCTGGCCGGCGCGACGCAAAACGCCGGCTCGTGGTGGACGCACTGGCATGAATGGGTCACCAAGCTGCCCGGCGGCAACGCCAAGGTCAAGGCGCGGGCGGCGGATGCCGGCCCGCTCAAGGTGATCGAACCGGCCCCGGGCGCTTTCGTCAAGTTCCGCCTGGATACGCAGAAGAAGCAGTAAATCTGCGCGTTATCCAACGACAAAGCGAGCTGCGGCTCGCTTTGTTTTTGCCTCTTTGCGGCAGCGCCGGTCATTTCTGATTACGCCAGAGGCCAGCCCCCTGCCCAACTCCCTAGCCAGCCTCCATCGGCACCAAGCAAAAACGCCGGCCATCGAACAGACCGCGGTCGCTGAGTTTGAGTTCGGGAATCACCAGCAGTGCCATGAAGGAGAGCGTCATGAAAGGCGCGCTCAGCGGGCTGCCAAGGCCGTGCGCCAGGGCGTCGAGCCGGGCGTAGTCGGCAGCGACGCTCTCGCCCTCGGCATCGCTCATCAGGCCCGCAATGGGCAACGCCAGTTGCTCAATGTGGCCGGCATCCGCCACCGCAATGCCGCCGCCTGCGTCGACCAAGCTATTTACGGCAAGCAGGAGATCGTCAACATTGGTGCCGACGGCCACCAGATTATGCGAATCATGGGCAACGCTGGAAGCCAGCGCGCCACGCTGCAAACCGAAGCCGCGCACGAAGGCCAGAGCCGGGGGGGCTGGCTCATAGCGGTTCTGCACCAGGAGCAGCAACAGATCCTGATCCGGGTCGGGCTGCCAGTGACCGTCGACGATGCGCGGACTGGCCTGGATTTCCTGCGTCAGCAACTGGCCGTCGCTGGCGACGATGACGCGCACGGCTGGGCTGCTCACCGGCACACGCAGGTCAGCGGCGTCGAGGCGGCGCGGTCGCCAGCGGTTGGTTGCCGTCACCGGCACCGGCGCCAGCAGGCTGCAGCCAGCCTCGGCCACGCGCACGCCCTTGAGCCAGGTAGCCAGCGGGCGGAAATCGCAGAGATCGGCCAGCAATACCCCATCGAAAGCATCGCCCAGCCGCAACCGGCCCAGCGGCAGGCCGTAGTGCTCGATGGGGTTGAGGCAGGCAATGCGCAGCACGTCGAACAGATCATGCCCGGCAGCCAGCGCCCGGGCCACCAGGCGATCGATGTGGCCGGCAAGCAGTTCATCCGGGTGCTTGTCGTCACTACAGAACATGAGGCGGTCGGGATACTGGCCGATCAATGCGTGCAGGCTGTCGAAATTGCGGGCTGCCGAACCCTCGCGGATGAGGATTTTCATGCCAGCGGCGAGCTTGTCCCCGGCTTCTGCCAAGGTAGTGCATTCGTGGTCGGTGTGAATACCAGCCGCAGCGTAGCGGCGCGCCGCTTCACCGGAAAGGCCCGGAGCATGGCCATCCACCGGCAAACCGCGCTTTCTGGCCGCAGCGATCTTGGCGCTGACTTCCGGCTCGCCGGCGAGCACGGCGGGAAAATTCATCACCTCCGACAGATAGCCGATACGCGGGTCTTCGAGCAGGCGTTCGACTGCCGCAGCATCAAGACTGGCCCCCGCCGTTTCAAAGGCAGTAGCCGGCACGCAGGCCGGCGCGCCAAAGCAGAAGTGAAAGGGCGTGCGCGCGGCATTGTCGAGCATGAAATTGACGCCCGCTTCGCCGAGCACGTTGGCGATCTCGTGCGGGTCGCTCACCGCTGCCACCGTACCGTGACGCATCGCCAGCCGCGCAAACTCGGCAGGCACCAGCATGGAGCTTTCGACGTGAACGTGGGCATCGACGAAGCCGGGCGCAAGATAGGGCCGCCCAGGCTCCGGGCTGCCGCCTTCGGGTTCGATGGCGGTGATCCGGCCATCGTGCCAAGTGAGGGTAGCGGGGTAGATGTTGCGCGCTTCGATGTCGACGTAATTGACCTGGATGCTGCCGCTGTTCGCGCTGTTCATTGTCATGCCTTGATCTCCAAGCATAATTCCAGGCGCATATTGCGCGGATGGGCGCAAATTCTTCGGTTAGAACAATTGCTTATCAGGTGTTCCGGCACATCATTTGCGCATTGAAAACAGCCTCTCCCTGACGGTTTCCCGACTCTAGCACACCGGGGAAATCACCCCTCCGCCCCTTGCTTCCACACCTGTTTTACCGAAAACCCGCCACCAGCAAACCGGGTTTGTAAAACCGGTTTTGCCTTTTGTTACAAGGCCGCGTAGCACCGCTTGGCGGGGCAATGCTACGCTAGCGCGCACCATGGCCCCACTGGAGAAAACCATCATGAAAAAAACCATCATCACCCTGAGCGCCGCTGCCCTGGCTTTGTCCAGCGCCCTTTCCGGCTGCGCCAACATGGATGACACGCAACGCAAGACCGGCACCGGCGCGGCTATCGGGGCGGCGGCGGGTGCCGTCATCGGCGCGGCCACCGCCAGCAAGAAGGATCGCGGCAAGGGCGCGGCCATCGGCGCTGCCGCAGGCGCGGCGCTCGGCGCGGGCGGCGGTTATCTGTGGTCGAAGCGGATGCAGGAACAACAGGCGGCGATGGAGCAGGCCACCCAGGGCACCGGCATCGAAGTGTCGCAGACCCAGGATAATCGTCTGAAGATCGAGATTCCCAGCGACGTTTCCTTCGATTCCGGCAGCGCCGCGATCAAGCCCTCGCTGCGCCCGGTGCTCGACAATCTGGCCAGCAGCCTTGCCCAGCATCCGGTGACGCACGTCACTATCATCGGCCACACCGATGCTTCCGGTTCGGATGCGGTCAACAACCCGCTGTCGGTGAACCGCGCCGCCGCCGTGCGCGATTATCTGGTGCCGCGCGGCGTGGCCAGTTCGCGCATCAGCGTCGATGGCCGCGGCTCGCGCGAACCCATCGCCGACAACGCCACGCCGCAGGGCCGCGCGCAAAATCGCCGGGTGGAAATTTTCATCGCCGAACAGACCTGATCTGAACCAGCACGCAACAGAAATCCGGCAGAACGGCCCGCGCTTACGGGCCGTTTTTCATTTCACCATGACTCCAGCACCGAACTTCGCTGGACTACGCCGAAGCCCGATACAGCAGGTTTATCAATAACTTAGGCGAGTTCAACATATGCCGGTGCTTTCCGAAACCTGACCTGGCTTCCCCTCTGCTGGCCCCTACAAGGCTCCTGGGAATCGGGTCTTTCCGAGGAGTCATCATGGCGAAAATCAAGCTCACCAAGTCCGCAGTCGATGCGGCACAACCCCAAGCGCAGGCCGTCGAACTCCGGGACACGCTGGTGCCCGGCTTCCTGTGCAAGGTTACACCAGCGGGCCGCAAGGTGTTCATGCTCCAGTACCGCACGAACGCTGGCGAGCGGCGCAAGCCAGCCCTGGGCCTGTATGGGGAACTGACGGTCGAACAGGCCCGCTCGCTGGCCCAGGAATGGCTGGCCGAGGTTCGCCGAGGCGGCGACCCCAGCGCGGCCAAGGCCGCCGCCCGTTCAGCCCCCACGGTCAAGGAGCTGTGCACCAAGTTCATGGAGGACTACTCCAAACAGCGCAACAAGCCCAGCACCCAGCGCGGGTATCAGGCCGTCATCGACCGCTGCATCGTTCCGATGCTGGGCCGTTTGAAGGTTCAGGACGTGAAGCGGCCGGACGTGGCCACGGCGATGAAGAAGATGGCCCACAAGCCCGCCGAGGCCAACCGTGCTTTCAGCGTGATGCGCAAGATGTTCAACCTGGCCGAGGTGTGGGGCCACCGGCCTGATGGCACCAACCCCTGCCGCCACGTCCCGATGTACCCCAACGGCAAGGCTACCCACCTCATCAGCGACGAGGACATGGGCAAGCTGTTTCGGCGACTGGAGCACATCGAAGCCGAGGGTCTGGAGAACTACGTCATCCCGCTGGCGATCCGTCTGCAATTCGAGTTCGCTGGCCGCCGCTCCGAAATCGTGACGCTCCAATGGGATTGGGTGGACATGGACAACCGCCGCGTGGTCTGGCCGGACAGCAAGACGGGTGGCATGTCCAAGCCCATGAGCGAGGAAGCCTATCGGCTGCTCTCGACGGCGCCACGGCAGGAAGGCATTCCCTACGTGCTGCCGTCTCCAAGCCATCCGGGCAAGCATCTGACCACGGGCGAGTATTACAACGGCTGGAGCCGCGCCCTCAAGGCGGCGGGCGCCACGCACGTCGGCACGCACGGTATCCGCCACCGTTCTGCGACCGACATTGCTAACTCGGGCATCCCGGTCAAGGTCGGCATGGCGCTGACGGCGCACAAGACCGTGGCGATGTTCATGCGCTACGTCCACACCGAGGACGATCCGGTGCGCAAGGCGGCTGAACTGGTGGCGAACCGGCGCAAGACGATCACCGAGGCGCAACGTCCCGCAGAGGTGGCAGCATGACCAAGAAGACGCCTGCGGCGGCGGGGGGCGCCCCCCGCGCCTCGGCAGACCGCCGATCGGAGACTG
>OGQD01000517.1_pt1 | contig 28693 bp, 28 predicted proteins | sample 1553091 | NCBI WGS metagenome assembly OGQD01 (sample SAMEA2580290, study PRJEB22360) | human gut metagenome | biome: human gut; feature: human-associated habitat; material: faeces | place: Denmark | collected 2008/2010
AACCCTTTAAATTAATTAGGTGGTTTATGTCGCACTTCAAGTTTTACTCTGCCCAGTGTCCTAATGCAGGAACGGGGTGAGTGTCGTGGACTGTTTCCAGAATATTCCACCAAACTTGCATGGGCACACGTGCCTTTCCCTCATACTGCTTTAATAAAGCAATAAGGTTTAGATGTCGTATCTGATTTTTATGGATATAACTGGATACTAAATTAAGTAATAAACCTGGCACACTCAGTTGATCAGTCATCGCATTCTCAATGGCATAAAAAGTCAAACAGTATAAAAAGTGTCAAGACAGCTCCAAGCTGCATCATTATCATCACTATCAAAGATAATCATATCTGATCTTTATTAAGAGTGTAGTGTCATGATGGGACAGAAACGTATCACTGAATATAAAAACGAAGGGCTGGTTTTTGATGTTAAAGATCAAGGTCCTTTAGATGGAGAGGTGATTGTATTATTACATGGTTTTCCAATGACGAATATATGTTGGGATAAGATTACATCAATACTTAATGAACAAGGTTATCGTACTATTGCACCTAATCAGCGTGGTTATACCAACACTGCATATCCAAAATCCATTTGGGCATATAGCATGTCTAAACTCGTGGACGATATTTATATATTAGTCCAATTAATTGATAAGCCCAAAGTATATTTGGCTGGACACGATTGGGGTGCACTAGTGGCATGGGGGTTCGCAGTTAAATATCCAGATCGATTACATCATCTTATTACCGTTTCTGTACCCACAAGCGCTGCATTTGTTAAATCATTATTTACGAGTGATCAGTTGGCACGTGTTTATTACATGGGTCTTTTTCAGATACCAAGATTACCAGAATTATTTGTAAAATATAAATATCCAGTTTTTAAAAGCATGTTAATGGGTACTGGACTAAGTTCGGATGAGGTGGAATGGATTAATGATCAAGTACTAAAACCAGGTTTTTTAACAGGCAGTTTAAATTGGTATCGTGCAATGCCATTTACTTTACCGTTTGATTTAATAAGAAAAATACATGTATCTACAACATTTATTTGGGGCGAAAAAGATGCCTCTGTTAATAGATGTAGTGCTGAAAATGCAGCATTAAGTGTATCGGCACAGTATCAATTTATACCATTGCCACAAGCAACGCATTGGATTCCATTACAACATCCTCAAGAAATTGCTGAAATTATATTGAATGTTAGTAGCAATCATTCTTAAGCACCTAGCGTACTGCCTAAAGTGTATGAATTGTGAGTATAAAAAATGAATCAACATATCAAAAATATTCAAGAGTCCCATTCAGTTTCCTCTTCAGATTGCGAAATCAAACCTCGAAATATCGTATTGGATTGGTCAGAAGTACCGTTAAATTGGATATATAATGATCGATTTTCCAGTAATGCCATGAATGCGCTTAGCTATTTTTTGGTAGATGCTGAATTCTCGATGTGTCGATTATGTCATGAGTCCTTACCTTATATTAAGGATGAAAAGTTAATTGATGATTTGAAAAATTTTGCTAAACAAGAAGCATTACATGCTCGTGCCCATGAAAAGCATAAAAAAGATTTTATGCAGCGTTATGGTATTGATAATATTCCAATTAATAAACCTGTTCGCATATTGATGGAACGTATATTAAGTAATAAACCTTTTGGTTATGAACTTTCTGGCAAGTCTAAAAAAGCATGGTTAATGTGTCGTGCTGGCGTATTCGCAGCAGCAGAACATTACACCACAGGCTTGGCACATTTTATGTTTAATTCGACTGAATGGGAGCTAAATGGTTGTGATCCTGTCATGTCAAATTTACTACATTGGCATGCTGGAGAGGAAATTGAGCACAGGACGGTCATGTTTGATTTGTATCAAGCACTTGGAGGAAGACTCTCGGTAAGACGATTTTTTATGATGGGCTTTGTACCTACATTTGTTGCGTTGATTGGAATATCAACGGCACAAATTAATGAGTTGGATCAGGAGTCTGCTAAAAATCAAAGAAAAATTTGGCAGCTAGGTTTGTGGAAAGCTTGGAGAAGAGGTGCGATTTTAAAGAATATTCCAGATGTTGAATGGTTTGTTAAACATTCATTCAGTTTCATGAGCCAGTATTATAATCCTGTAAATGAGGGATCAACTGAACAGGCACTCGAATATTTGAAATTGATGCAAAATGTTATTGAATTGGGACATGGTAAAAAGCCAACATTTCATTAATTTCCACTGAGTTTCTTATGTCAAATTTGAATCAAAATCTACAAAGTAAACAATACCATGAAGTAATTATCATCGGTGCAGGCTTATCAGGTATTGCAACAGGTGTAAAACTGTTGGAAGCCAAAATCGACGACTTTATCATCCTAGAGCGGGCAACCGAAGTCGGTGGTGTATGGCGTGATAACCAGTATCCTGGATGTGAATGTTCTCTCCTATGAAAAAAGAATAGACGATATTTGTCTAGGAGACTGGTGGCAGTCCACCTAACATTGGTATCAACTTTAGTTCAGCCAATATTACATCACCTTTTTAAATTTTATTTATATTGTCTATCTTTGATCAATTTTTTAACGTCTTCTGACAAAAATTTATCTTCAATCATATTCATTGCTTTGCGTAAGTCTTCAAATGAGAACTGGATATAGTCATCGGTCACATCATTGTCATCATCTTCAAGCGTATGATTGATAAGTCGCTTAATAGTGTAACTACCAATCACCAGGCTGTTTGCGATCGTACCAAATGTTCTGCGTAAATCGTGGAAGATAAACTCAATGCCTGAGGCATTGGTAATTTTTTTACGAACATCTCTGCGATCTTCTACGTGAGATTTACCTGTGCGATTCGGAAAAACATATTGGTTGTCACCAGATCTTTTTTTACGTTCTTTCAGTATATGCCACAACATATCACCCTAAGGCAGCAGTAGGTCCTTGCCGTTTTTAGTGTCAGTGATTTTGATCGTCCCATACTCCAAATCAATATTTTTCCACTCGACTGTTTCGGCCTCACTTCTACGAAAACCAGTTAAAATGATCAGAAATAAGTAATCCTGATTTGTATATGCATGCATATTATTTTTTTGGCTACCAAGCCAATGAGTCTTAGCGACGTAATATGACCAGTCATGCAACTGATCTGCTCTAATATATGTGCGTCGTCTTTTAATTTTATTCTGATTCTTTTTAGACCCAATAAAAGCAGCAGGATTCTCAGTAGTAATGATAGGTTTGTCTTCAGGTCCGTAATAGTTGATCTTTGCAAAATTAAATAAGGCTCTTAAAAATTTAAACGCCAGATTTGCTTGAGCTGGACTACGTTTGGTAAGAACAACAAAACGATCTTTACATGTTTTTTGAGTTAAATCAGTAATCTTGAGATTCTGCCAGTCCTCAAAATAATCATTCACGCAGATGTCATATGCTATGATCGAATCTCTGGATAGTGATTTTCGCTCTTTGTAGAGTGAGTATACTTCTGTGATGGTTGGTATACTTTTGGATGTTAGTAGCTGATCTGCTGCGGCGAGTCGCATATTTTTCTTTTCGGCATTTGGATTAATACCTTTACTAATCATCAGAAGATATTCTTTAGCCTAGTCTTTGGCTTGATTGACTGTCCATAGACCGTACTGGCCAATCGTAACGCGACAGGGCATGCCATTAGGAAGTTTTTTCTCAGAGTAATGAAGGTCTTACGCCTTTGACTCTCAAACCGAAGCCTGTGAGCTCAGAATCACGATAAATAACCTGTTTTTCAGGCGAAAGAGGGACGTTGAGTACGAAAGTTTTGGTAATTTTGATTTTTTCATTGGTCATAAACATCTCGCCGTCTTTGCACTAATAGCGCATATTAAACAACAAATAGCAATAATTCTATAGTATACACAGCGCATATACAGAAGACTATTTTGAGATTTAAAGGGCGGTGACGAAAGTGCGATTTGAACTTAAGTTATTATTATAATTTAAAATAAATGCCTCCGAAGATGCCGCTGCAATGTCTTTACCCTTGAACCCTTAAGTTCAAGGTGGAAGCGACGCGTACTTGCTGGGTTTCCTGCACAGGACAGGCATACGCTCTAAATACGCAGAACGCTATCCTAAAAAGATAGTATCGGCTCAGGGGAATCAGACGCGCTGGCGAACATCCCAGAGACAGTTTAAGTATAACCGATCTTTGGTCGATGACAATCCATTGCAGCAATCGTTATGTAAAGTTAGTTTTCAAATGGTGAAGCTTTGCTCGATACCACTGTATTGTTTATACAATTTGTTCGACATCGTTTAATATTGTTTCAAGTAAACGCTCACAGTGCGCATATTCCTGAAGTGATTTGTTCATACTCAGCACATCCTGCATCAGTTGTAATGCCACCATAATCACTAATTTATTGTGTTCAACACGCGGTGCATTGCGACGCATTTCATTAAATTTCTCATTGAGCATTTGCCCTGCGCGTTCAAGTTCTTCTTTTTCAGAGGCCGTTGTAGCTAAACGAAAAGTTTGTTCAATTAGACGCAATTCAACCATTACCTGTTCACTCATGATTGAATCTCCTCTTGGTTATCTACACTATTTTCAACACTAGGATCAGCCAATTGTTGAATTTCCTGCGCATGTTGATCTTGTTCTGTACCTAAAATAGCCAAACGCTGAATAATCGCCTCGACCTTAGATTTGGCGAGTTCATTTTTTTGAAGTAGACGTTCGCGATCTTGTTGGATGTCGTGTAATTCTTGCTGAGAGTGCTTTTGTTGTAATTGCAATTTTTCTTTAGTCACACGTAAATCATTACGTTCTGCCAAAATTTCCTGAAAACGATTTTTAAGATCAGTACAACTTTTTTCCAAACGACTATAACGATCAGCAAGGGCTGTGGCATCGATATTGAGTTGCTGAAATTGATTTTGTAACTGGGAAAGTTGTTCAGTCAGGTGTTCAACTTCTTCCTGTTTGGAGGTGATGATCCCATTTTTTTGCACAATTTGAGCATGATGCTGCTCTTCATCTTGTTGCTTTTTTTGAGTCAGTGACTCATTTTCACTTTCAAGGTGATGTAAACGCGTTTTCAAAACGCCAATATGCGCCTGTAGACGCTGTAATTGTTCTAACATAACGTAGTCGCACAGAATTGCAATCAAAGGTAATATATACGAAGTATAGAGATTGGATAAGCGAATGCAAGACGATATTTCAGGTTGGAATGAATGGTTCACAAATTTTAACGGAATTGAGGAGATTTCAAGCCCAAGTGAGCTTCATGGCTTACTAACGGGCATCGTTTGTGTCACCGAAGCACCAAGTCGTGATGAATGGTTACAAATTTTAAATACACTTAATGTCCCTCAATTAAGTGATGAAGCACTTGCACTGCTTAGTGATGAAGCAGAAGATGTTCCACATGCCTTATCCGAAGATGAACTGGATTATTTACCCATGCTTCCAGATGATGAGCATTCTTTGCAAGAACGTGTTCAAGCCTTAGCAGACTGGAGCGCGGGTGTGGTACTTGGCTTTGGATTGGCATCAGGTCATATTCGCAGTGATGAAATGGAATTGATTGAGCATTTACAGGATGTTGCTGCCGTTGAGTTTGAAGACTCAGATGATGACGAAGAAGGTGAAAATAGTTACGAAGAACTGTATGAATTTGTTCGTTTAATTCCTGTAAGCCTTTCAATGGGACGTAAAAAAATTCCAGTAGAAGAAAGTTCATTACTCAAAAACTTTCATGCCAAGAGCCAAAACGATCCTGCACGAAAAGATAACCAAAGCATTGTTGAAATGTTTACACCGCATCGTCCAAGCTAATTGGGCGATGTGAGCGTTTAAATTTTTTACCACTTGATAATTAAAGACTTATAGCCTCATGAAATTGACTCAAGCAGATTTTGAACTTCGTCGAGACCGCCTCGCTCAACACATGGGGCCAAACAGTATTGCCATTATTGAAACCAGTCCTGTTGCCTATCGTAACCGTGATGCAGACTACAAATTCCGTGCCGATAGCAGTTTTTTCTATCTAACAGGCTTCGCTGAACCTGAAGCTGTGGCGGTCATTGAAACTTTCGATACGGTGGATGATTACACCTATAGTTTGTTTTGTCGTGAACGTAACCGTGAAATGGAAATCTGGAATGGTTATCGGGCGGGGATTGATGGCGCAATTGAAGACTATGATGCAGATGAAGCCTATGCGATTGATCTGCTTGATGAAGAGATTGCGGAAAAACTATTAAATAAAGAGCGACTTTATTATCGCATTGGTCATCGTGCTGAGTTTGATGCACGTGTGAGTCAGTGGATTAAACACGCCGATGCTCAGCAACGTCGTGGCAATGGTGCGCCATCGCAAATTCTGCAATTGGATCGTATCATCGACGAAATGCGTTTGATTAAATCCAAGCAAGAAATTGAACTGATGCAAATTGCATCGGATATCAGTGCTGCTGCGCATACTCGTGCCATGCAAAAAGTTCGACCTGAAATGATGGAATATGCGTTAGAAGCTGAACTAAATTATATCTTTGGACAGCATGGTTGTGTGCCATCGTACAATAGTATTGTTGGGGGTGGAGCAAATGGTTGTATCTTGCATTATGTCGAAAATGACAAAGCACTGAAAGATGGTGATTTGGTTCTGATCGATGCTGCTTGTGAATATCAATGTTATGCATCCGATATTACTCGAACTTTTCCTGTGAATGGTCAATTTAGTCCTGAACAAAAAGCACTTTATGAGGTGGTGTTAAAAGCTCAGTATGCTGCCATTGATACGGTTCGTGTGGGCAATTCTTATCGTGAACCGCATGAAGTAGCGGTGCGTATTTTAACGCAAGGACTACTTGATTTAGGCTTGCTCAAAGGTGAGCTGGATGAGTTAATTGAAAATGAAGCATTTCGCCAGTTTTATATGCATGGCACAGGGCATTGGCTGGGGATGGACGTGCATGATGTGGGCAATTATAAAAAAGAAAATGAATGGCGCCCATACGAAGAAGGTATGGTGGTGACCGTTGAGCCAGGACTTTATATCGCACCTGATGATGAAACAGTCGATGAAAAATGGCGTGGTATTGGGATTCGTATTGAAGATGATGTGGTCGCTACTGCGCAAGGCCCGCTGGTTTTAACGGGCGCTGTAGTTAAAGAAATTGAAGAAATTGAGCAACTCATGGCACAAGCCAAACTATAACGATAAACGTATTGAGGAGTTTTACCGTGCAAAAAGTCATTATTGTCGGTGGGGGAATGGTCGGTTTAAGTCTAGCGCTAATGCTGGCCAAACAAAATATTGCGGTTCAATTGTTGGAAGCAATTCGTTATCCAAATTATGAAGATGATCAACTTGCACCGTATCATTCAAGTTTCGATGCTCGAAATACCGCATTGTCACGACGTAGTGTCATGATTTACCAGCAGCTTGGTTTGTGGGACGCTTTACAGCAGCATGCGACCCCAATTTTACAAGTGCATATCACAGAGCAAGGCAGTTTTGGTAAAGCTCGTTTAGTGGCAGAGCAGGAAAAAGTCGAAAGCTTTGGTCAGGTGATTGAAAATGCATGGCTAGGTCGAGTGTTGTTGACTCAAGTGCGTCAGCAAGCATTGATTGAACTGATTGATGGTGTGGAAGTCACTTCACTTGAACAAGATCAGCAACAAGTTACGATCCATGCTCTACGCGATCAAGAAAATTTAGAGCTTCAAACCCAATTATTGATTGCTGCTGATGGTCGTGATTCTTTCTGTCGTCAGGCGATTGGTGTTGGCGTTGATGTGCATGATTATGACCAAGTGGCGATTGTCACCGCTGTACAAACATCAAAACCGCATCAACATGTCGGATTTGAGCGTTTTAGTGCACTGGGTCCATTAGCCTTGCTACCTTTGCCGGGCGAATATCGTCGCTCTGTGGTTTGGCCTGTTAAAAAAGGCACAGAAGCTGAATGGTTAGGTGAAGAAAACGATCAGCATTTCCTCGATGCTTTGCAACAAACCTATGGGGATCGTGCTGGAAAGTTTGAAAAGACGGGTAAACGTTTTAGTTATCCTTTGTCACAAGTGCTGGCGCATAAACAAGCTGTGGGTCGTGTGGTATTGATGGGAAATGCTGCACACACCATTCATCCCGTTGCTGGGCAAGGTTTTAATTTGTGTCTACGTGATGCGGATGTATTAGTGCGTTTTCTCACTCAACATTTAACGCAATCTGAAGATATCGGTGATCCTGAAAATTTACTGGCTTATGAACAGTCGCGTTTAAAAGACCAACAACGAGTGATTAAATTTTGCGATTCAGTTGTTCGTGGTTTTAGTAATCAAAATCCCGTTTTAAAATTACTGCGTAATACAGGTTTGGTTGCGTTTGACGTTGTTCCAGGGATTAAACCACTCGTTGCCAACTATGCGATGGGGTTAAAAGCATGAGTGAAATTCTTGATGTAGTGATCGTGGGTGGTGGTCTGGTCGGTGGTTTGACCGCCTTACTATTGGCCAAAGGTGGTGTGCAAGCGACCGTATTAGATGCTGCACCTGTGCTCGATCCTGAACAGGTTAAAAATATTCTAAATCCACGGGTATTGGCACTGAGTCAGGCAACGATTCATTTATTAAAAACCGTAGATGTTTGGAATGATTTACCCAGACAGATGCCTTATACGGGCATGCATGTCTGGAATAAAAATGGCTATGGTGAAATTGAATTTGGTCAGGCATCAGCCGCTTTTCCGACACCTGATCAGGCTTTGGGTTCTATGGTTGAACCCAGTTTACTTAATTTGGTCATTCAACAAAAAATGCTACAACAGATTCAGGACTATCGTACTCAGGTAAAAGTCGTTCGTGTTGAACAGCAGGTGCAAGGTTGGATTGTTGAACTGGCAGATGGTCAAGTGTTAAAAACAAAATTAGTCATTGGGGCGGATGGTGCAAACTCTTTTGTACGTGATCAGGCTTATATTGAATTAGATGTTTTAGACTATCGTCAAGCTGCGATTAGCTGTGCCATTAAAACCACAAAACCACACCAATATGTGGCACGACAAATCTTTTTACCCACAGGGCCGTTAGCCTTTTTACCAATGGCGAGTCTGGATGAGCAGGAAAATGGATATTGGCAATCGATTGTCTGGACATTGCCTGATGATTACGCCGAGGAATATTCAGATTTAAACGATGCTGAATTTTTACAACTTTTAACTCGCGAAAGTCAGCATATGTTAGGTGAAGTTATCGAGGTTCGCTCCCGTGCGAAATTCCCGCTTAAAGCGCGTTCAGCACAGCATTATGTGAGGGCTGGTCTGGCGTTAATTGGGGATGCTGCTCATGTGATTCATCCTTTAGCAGGACAGGGCGTGAATATTGGCTGCTTAGATGCCGCAGTGCTATGTGATGTCTTGCTGCATGATCTGCAACGCGGTGTGTGGGCGCATGAACAGACTTTAGCGCGTTATGAACATGAGCGTAAGGGACAAAATTTAGCCATGATGCATAGTATGTCTACCATCGGATGGTTAGAAACGACAGAATTAAGACCACTGATTTTTGCACGAAATTTGGGCTTAAATCAGGTCAATCATTCTCCTTTATTCAAAGATGCCTTTATGCAACAAGCCAGTGGTTTACCGAGTTTAAAGAACACGCGTTATGCAATTTGATAAGAGAGTAGATATTTTTTAAACAATCATTTATATATTATTACCAATATGGTTAAAAAAAATACGAATATGGAGTAAAAGCCTCTTTGCGAATGCCAAAGAGATTGCTACATTTCTTCGTAATTTATGATGAGTCTCATAAAACATTTACTGATCATGATGGGGAGCAAAAATGACAGATACAAATGATTATGATGAAGCTGAAGATTCAGCTGTCGATGAAGATGAAGCCAAAGCGGCTGAACGCGGTGCCAGTGATAGCGAAGAAGGCGGAAATTTAAGTGACGCTGATCTTGCTGAGGCTGAAAGCCTCACTGTAACTGCAAAGCAAAAGCAACGTCAGGCACTTGAAGATGAGATTGCAGCCTTTCTCGCAAAAGGTGGAAAAATTACTGAAGTGCCTGCTGACGAAGAAGCAAGACATTAACCCTAAGCATCACTTCGGTGATGCTTTGTTTTTTTGAAGTGAATTAATCCGTCTGATCTTGATTCAGCTCTAGTGCGCGTTGATAGGCCACTTTCTTTTTTACGCCTGTTAAATCGGCTGCCAGTTGAGATGCCGCTTTAACTGATAAATCTTGCAATAACCGTGTGAGCAATTGATCCATTTTTTCCTGATCGAGATCTTTGTGTTCGGGATTACCACCGACCACCAACACAATTTCACCCTTTTGTTGATGATGATCCTTTTCAATAAATGTCACTAACTCTTTTAAGGTCATTTTTTTAATGGTTTCAAAGGTCTTGGTAATCTCACGGGCGAAACCTACTGGACGATCTTCACCAAAAATTGCGACCATATCTTTGACGCAATCTAAAATACGATGCGGCGCTTCATAGAAAATCAATGTTTGAGTTTCATCTTTGAGTTTTTCGAGTTGACCGATTCGCTGTGATGACTTAGAAGATAAAAAACCTTCAAAACTAAAACGATCGCTTGGCAGTCCGACTGCACTCAATGCTGCTATTGCAGCACATGCACCAGGTACAGGCGTGACACGGATACCATGTTCCTGAGCAGCACGAACCAATTTAAAACCGGGATCACTGATTAAAGGTGTGCCTGCATCACTAATCAGTGCGACATTTTTGCCTGATTGAAGCGTCTCGATCAGTTGTTCAATTTTGTTACTTTCATTGTGATCATGGCATGCGGTGAGGGGTGTTGATATATTATAATGCTTAAATAACTGCGCAGATTGGCGGGTATCTTCTGCTGCTACAATAGAAACTGATTTAAGAATATCAATAGCCCTAAAGGTCATGTCATCCAAGTGCCCAATTGGGGTTGCTACAACAAATAACTGAGCACTCATAAGGTTTACTCCATGTTGAATAATAAAAAAAAATGGCTGCTGGTCGGTTTTGCAGCTTTTATATCTCAAGCGCAGGCTGAAGTGTTGGTCATTCTACCTGAATCGGGTCCTATGGCGCGAGCGACAAGCAGCATTAAGTCTGGTTTTATGAGTGCGTATGCATTGTCTGAAGATAAAGTACCGCTTAAATTTATCAATTCTGATAAAAAAACGATCAAAACCATTCTGGCTAAACATCTTAATAAGAAAACCCAGTTGATTGTTGGGCCATTGGCTAAAAATGAAGTAGAGCAAATTGTCGCGATTAATCCTAAAGTCCGAATTTTGGCTTTAAATGAAGTTGAAACGCAATCACCTAACGTGATCCAGTTTAGTTTGTCCAAGCAAGATGATGCTTATGCCTTGAAACAGATTATGCAAAAAGACAAAGTTTCACAGTTGCTTGTATTGCGCCAAACAGGTCGAGAGCAGGACAGTGAGTTGTATCTGATGTCGATTATGTCGCAGTTTGGTCAATCTGTGGAAGTGGTTGAAGAGATACCTAAAAAGCTTAAAAAAGGGCAGGGATTATTACTTTTGGGAGATGATGCGTGGATGAATCAGCTTTCTCATCTACCTAAAAATAATGTTTATGCTCAACCAACTGCTATTGAGGAAAATCAGCCGATTCCAAATGGGCTAAAATTTTGTGATGTTCCTGCTTTATACGAACATCAGTGGGATGATGTTGCACAGGCTTATTTGCAGCAGCCTGTCAGTATGCCGTATCAACGCCTGATTGCTTTTGGAGCGGATGCATGGATGCTCGCGGAACTTTATTTAAAAACCCCAAAAATTCAAAATTTCACATTACAAGGGCGTACGGGCGATCTGGATGTGAATGCGCAACGAGTGACACGAATTCCGCATTGTTATCAAAAACAAAAAAATAACATTTTACAACTCCAATAACGAAGTGTATCCATGACAACCAATCACCAACATGCACTCGGTCAATGGGCGGAACAGCAAGCACTGGTCATTTTACAACAACAGGGCTTTCGACTGGTGACGCAAAATTTTCATTCTCGATTTGGAGAGGTGGATTTAATTGTAGAGCGAGGTCAGGAACTTGTTTTTGTTGAGGTTAAAGCACGTTCATTGGGTGGCTATGGACATGCCAATGAGATGATTCGTCTTACTCAACAACGTAAAATTATTCGTACTGCTGAATATTTTTTGATATGTCATCCAGCCTATGATGAGTTTTATTGTCGTTTTGATGTAATTTGTTTTGATTTTCCACAGAAAATTGCAAAAACAGTACAGCAAGATTTTTCTAAACTTCGATATGATCAGCAATGGATTGAAAATGCATTTACTTTGTAACCAGAGTTCATTACTCTTGAGCGAGATGCAAACATGATTTCAAAACAGTTTTCAGGGAGCTTTGCTGAGTGTTTAAACGTATTGCAATAACGGCGTTGTGTGTCGCGAGTTTATCTGGCTGTGCCAGCTTTATTTCTGGTGGAACTGGCTCTGCGCCAGTAGGTACAGAAAGTGGTGCACGTAGTTTGGGTCAGGTGTTTATTGATTCTTCTATTAAACGTACTGCAAGTATCAATTTATATAAACTTGATCCGCGTTTTAAACAGTCACGTGTCAACATTGAAAGCTTTCATAGCAATGTTTTATTGACAGGGCAGGTTCCTGATGAGCATCTTCGTCAATTGGCTGAAGACAATGTTAAGTCAATGAGTGATGTAAAAACAGTACATAATTATATTACTGTAGGTCCTCAAGTCAGTTACTCCACCATCATGCAAGATTCTGCTGTAACTGCAAATACACGGGGTTTGTTGGTCCGTGCACCAGTGGTTTCTGACACCAAAGTGTTGGTGCATACCGAAGATGGTGTGTTGTATGTCATGGGGCGCTTAAATACGGCTGAAATTAATGATTTGAACGATGTCCTGCAAAAAGTCGGTAACGTGACAAAAATTGTGACCTTGATTGATAATATTGACCAGCCAAATGCAGGTACCACCGCGAGTTCACTAGTTGCAAGTCCGATGGTGGGCAATGCAACAGCGCAACCAGAGGTGCAAACACCTGTCGCTATTGATCCTGATCAAGGTGAGCCTGTGAATGCTCAATAATCCAAACGAGATCTTGAAACAATTACAACAGCGATTTGAGCAAGTCAAACATCACTATCATGAGTTTCGATTATATGATTTGGGAAGCTATGCGCTTAATTTTCTAACACCCAAATCGACTTATATCGCGCAAAAAAATATTGCTTATGGGCTTAAAGCACGGCAGCGTCTGGATTTATATCGCGCAAAAAAACCATTAAAGCAACAGCCCCTGATAGTATTTATTCATGGCGGCGCTTGGCAGCATGGCGATAAAAAAGATTATGGCTTTATAGGGGAAAGTTTTGCTCGCGAGGGATATGATGTCGCTGTGATTAATTATCATCTTGCGCCTGAATATATTTTTCCAAGCTATATTGATGATTTGGCATTGGCGCTAAATTTTCTGGATCAACATCAAACTAAACTGAAAATTTCAACTGAAAATGTAATTTTGATGGGGCATTCTGCTGGGGCATTTAATGTCATGTCAGTGGTGTATCATCCACACCCCAATTTAGTCCATTGTCGGGACAATATTAAGGCAATTATTGGAATTGCGGGACCTTATCACTTTGATTATAAGGGTGATCCTTTGGCACAGGATGCATTTGATCAGGAGATTCCGTATCAACAAGTAATGCCTTATTATTTTGTCGACTCTAATCAAATTCGGCATTATTTATTAATGGCGGAAAATGATCAAATTGTTGCAGCAAAAAATACGATCGATTTTGATCATATTTTGAGACAACATGGCAATCATAGCCACATTGCGATTATTCCAAAAACAGGGCATATCTCCATTATTGGTACCTTATCGAGTTTATTTAGTCGATATTTTAAGACCAAACGTACTATTTTGAGTTTTCTAAAAGAGAGTCTGGAAACCTAAAATACAGCTTCCAGATTTATCTTGCTTCGACCAGCGTTATGAGCTTTTCATCAAGCTTGATGATGCATGACTTGCATAATCATGGCATGCGCAATACTTCCTTTAAAGGGAATTTCAGGCAGTTGATCAAATTTAAAAAATTTCGCATCGCTAATTTCCTCTTCCTGAAGCTTGATCTCGCCTGAATCGTATTCAGCCTGAAATGCAATCATGAGATTACTTGGAAAAGGCCATGGCTGACTGGACATGTAACGAATATTTTTAAGTTTTAAACCGACTTCTTCCAGCGTTTCACGTTGTACCGCTTCTTCAAGTGTTTCACCCACTTCAACAAAGCCCGCAATCAGTCCATACATATTACTTTTATTATGTGCATTTTTAGCCAGTAAAACTTCATCCTGACCTTTGGTAATAATCGTAATGATACAAGGCTGTACACGTGGATATTGGTGATAGCGACAGGCAGGGCAAACCATGGCATATTCGGTAGGGTGAATCTGGGTTTCATGGCCGCAGTGACTACAAAATCTATGATTACGTCGCCATTCGAGCAATTGAACTGCACGGCTGGCTTTTTGAAACTCATCGACAGACCATAAAGTAATGAGTTGTCGAATCGGGATCAGTTGTAGGCCTGCTGGGATAGGTTCATGCTCTAGTAAATCACGGGCAATGACTTCATCACCCGCTTTAAACTTTAAATCACTTGCCAGTGTTGCAACTTTGGGAAGTTGGTAATTTTCATCGACAAGCAGTTGTTGATTATGAAAAATATAGGCAAGTGAAAGTTGTGACATTAGGCCGCCGCTGTTTGTAATTTCTGACTATTTTCCAATGCTACATCAAACATTGACTGTAAAACAGGTTGTTTGTTTTTTAAATTGTCAATCAGCATATCCAGACTTGCTAACACGTTTAAAATCAGACAAATTTGTTCAAGATTCAGGGTTTGTTGTTGTTCGTTTCTGCTATGCACAAATTCCGCAGTGTTTAACAATGCAAGTTGTTGTTCTTTACTTCCCAGAAATAAGGCTGCGCCTGACAATTCTTTTAGATGAACACATAAAGGTTCAAGCAATGCTGCTTCTGGTTGTTGCTCATACTGTAATAGCATTTGAATGACCATTTCAATCAAGGCTTTACTTTCTGTAAGTAATACTTGATGAGCTTCATCCAGACGATCTAATGAAATATTCATATTGTTGACACGAAGCTGTAAACGGCTAGATAAGTAATTACGCTCCAAAATGCCAATCGAATTCATCGCTGCCAATATACTTTTCATCAACTGCTGAGCATAATTTTCATCGTTAAGAATTGTCGGTTGATTCAATGCTTCAGACTGACGATATAGCTCTTGATAGGCTTCATTGAGATTTAAGACTTTAAACACGTTGGCCAGATTTTTTAAACTTGTCTGTAACTCCTGAATTTTTTCTGTCGACATATTTTGATAGTTATATTCAATGTCGTGGCGAATTTGAGTCATGGCATCGGTAATCAGTTTACTGGCACTATGAATGGTGGTGTAATCTGGACCATACAAATGACGACTTAAAACTTCAAGTTGAGTATCCGAAAGTTGCTCATCACCCATATTGAGTTGTTGGCGAATGTGTTCGGAAATCTCGTCTTCCTGACTGATGCACAGACTCAAAATATCGGCAAGATCTGCGCTAGTTGCAGTAAAACTCTCGGGGTGTTGAAGAAACTGTCCTATATTGGTTTCTAACTGAATAAAAACACGTAAGCGCGCCTGATTTAAAATGAGATGATCAAGATAACCCAGTGCAATATTGACTAATTCCCAGTATTGCTGACTAGGCGTATTTCGCGCAAATAATGCAAGGTAAACGCCAACAATTTTAATTGCCTGAAAATCCAATGATTGCGCAGTATGTTGAAGTAGTTTATGCAAGCTTAGTTTATAAAGTTGATGCACATAAGCTGATTTTTCTAACTCAGGTGTCGCTGCTAAATTAAAATTAGGCTGGAAACAATCCAGTAACGGTAAAATCTGTTCGCCTTCTCGTGTTTGTGGTTTACCGAGAGCGAGTTCAAGCCGATTAAGAGTGTCGATTAAAAATTGGGGAACTCTGACTTCACGTAAGCAAATAAATTCGATGTAGCGTTTCAGCATAGTGGTGCCTTCACTCAAGGCAATCACATCCTGAGTCTGAATATTGTGCGGTTCAGACATAATTTTACGCATCAATGACGCTGAGTAATCTGTAATGAGTGCCAAGCGCGGCATATCAATCATGGCTAAAATACGAGCGCATTGTTCAAATTGATTGAGTGCATCATCAATACCAAAAGGCAGCGTTTGTTCTTCTGCCAATGTACTCACTGCGTTTTCAACCAATTTGATTGAATTATCAATTTCATTTTTTATTATCAATAATGCAGTTGGGTCGAAGTGAATAGAGCTTTGATAAGACATGTAAGCTGCACCTTTCCTATGTTATTGGTGTCAAATTGCCTGACAGACCAGATTAAATCCCAGATCACCAAACATACACATGCATCCCCACACATGCTGTTGTATGTTATTGATTGCTAAGTTCAGGGTGACTTGGATGATCGGTTCTGATCATCAGCACTTTATTTATCAACTAATATAACTGAACTTTTAAGGCTTGGAATACTAAAACCCAAGCTTGCTACGAATTTTATTTGGCAAAAAAGCAAGGCTTACCCTGTTTTTCCTCAAATTGTTTGACCCAAGTCTCATGTCTTGCTAGTTCTTCGGGTTCAGGCAAAATCACAGGGAGATCAATCTGCACACGCTGTCTGCTATTTTGCTGTCCATGATTTTCATGTTGTGATAGGGCATCCATATCAAAAGACACCTGTCCACCGGTCATGGCCAGATAAACATCTGACAAAATTTCGGCATCTAGTAACGCGCCATGGAAGGTACGATCACGTGCAGGAATGTCGTAGCGTCTGACCAATGCATCTAATGAGTTTTTTTGTCCCGGATGCTTACTCTTGGCCAGTGCCAAGGTGTCGGTAACAGTACACACTTCTGAAAGGGCAACTAAACCAGCGCGTTTGAACTCGGTATCCAAAAAGTTCATATCGAAGGTGGCATTATGCGCAATGATTTCTGCACCTTTGAGATAATCAAAGAGTACATCCGCAATTTCTGCATATTTAGGCTTATCTTTGAGAAAATCGTCACTGATACCGTGAATATTTTCAGATTCACCCACAGGTTTTTCAGGATTGATATAAATATGAATAGAACTGCCTGTTAACTTACGATTGATCATTTCAATCGCGCCGACCTCAATAATGCGATCACCATCCTGAAAATAAAAACCTGTGGTTTCTGTATCTAAAATAAGTTGGCGTGGCCCTTGAACATTTAAGGTCGCTGGCGTGGTGACAATATGTGGATGCGTTTTGCTTTGATCGATAGGGTTATTAATTAATTGGGTTGCTGTTTGTTCATTTTCATCCGCTGACTCAACTATCTTTTCATCTTCTATTTCTACCAACGCTTCATCGTCTGTAGAGGCGATAGGATATTCATTGATGGTTAAATCGTCGCTATCAAGGTCATGATTATCAAAAGCATCCTCGGGAACATCTAGTCCAAACGGATCGTCGAGCAGCCAGTCATTTTCAGATTTTTTTTTTGCCTCGGTCTTCATTTTTGCATCTAGTTGAGCCAGTTGGTGTCCAATCCATTCAGCTTCAGGCACGACCACATGCTGCTTTTCAGGATGCTGCACGCCTAAATTGGCCAGTTGATCTGCCATTTCATTGCCTGCATGTCCTGCATGTCCTTTAATCCAGTTCCATTCGATGTCCCGCCCAGCACAGACTTGATCCAGTTGTTGCCAAAGCTCAGGATTTTTGACATCTTTCCAGTTTTTCTTTTTCCAACCGTGAATCCATTCAGTAATGCCTTGTTTGACATAATTGGAATCTGTCCAGATGATGAGTTTTGCGTCCTTTGGACAAAAAGAAACACCTTCAATGGCAGCGGTCAGTTCCATGCGATTGTTGGTGGTTTCGGCTTCACCACCAAAAAGTTTATGTTCAGCATCTTGGCTAATAATATAAGCACCCCAACCACCTAAGCCAGGATTACCCTTGCAGGCACCATCAACATAGAGCGTGATTGTTTGTGAGATCATATCAAACCTAAAACTAAAAAAATGAACTTAACGTCCCGTATTGTATATGCAAATCGTGCTTTTCGAGCCGTAGATTCACTGTTTTTTTTAATTTCTTGTAACATTTCCACGCAATTCACGTTAAATTATTGCCTTGTCTAAGCGACATGCTTCACTACAATGGCATATCAAAGAATTAAACTTTACGCGAGTTGTTTGGAACATTTTATGTATAAACCGACCAATATGGTGTGGCAATTTCCCGCAGCATCACTTTTTAAAATTACGATATTGGCTTCTGCTTTGGCAGCATTGGGTCTCACCACTGGCTGTTCCTCAACTCCACAGACTGCAAAAACAAATACAACAAAACAAGTTGGTGGTTCAGGATACCTGGATGCCAGCAGTCTGGATTCACTTGAAGATTTGCTTTCTGCAACAGATATGCGTGCGGTTGAAGGTGATCGCTTACAGATTTTAAAACACGGTGATGTCTGGAAGCGCATGACCGTTGGTTTTAAAATGGACTTGAATCATTGGGATCCACGTATTGAAGCACAACGTAGCTGGTTTATTTCACGCCAGCCGTATCTGGATCGTTTAAGCGCACGTGCCAGCCGCTATTTATATCACACGGTGAAAGAGGCAGAACGTCGCGGCATTCCAACTGAATTGGCATTACTGCCTGTAATTGAAAGTTCATACGATCCTGCAGCGACCAGTAGCGCAGCCGCAGCAGGATTGTGGCAGTTTATTCCAAGTACAGGTCGTATTTATGGTTTAAAACAAACCAGCCAGTATGATGGACGCCGTGATGTCGTGGAATCAACTCGTGCAGCCTATGAGTTTTTAGGAAGCTTATATAATCAGTTCGGCTCGTGGGAGTTAGCTTTGGCAGCTTATAATGCTGGACCAGGACGTATTCAGCAGGCGATCAATCGAAACCAAGCCGCGGGTTTACCAACGGATTATTGGTCACTCAAATTGCCACAGGAAACCATGAACTATGTACCGCGTTTTCTGGCAGTTGCTCAAATTATTAAAAATCCTAAAGCCTATAATGTAAACTTACCACCGATTGCCAATCGTCCTCACTTTCGTGAAGTCATGCTCAATGCACCTGTTGATTTAAATCAAATTGCGTCTTTGACAGGGTTAAGCCGTGCTGAACTTTATGCATTGAATCCGGGTTATCGTGGTGAACGTATTGACCCAGAAAGTCCAATGCGTATTTTGATTCCGTCAGATGTCAATCCATCAGTGGATGCTAAGCTCAAAGCTTTAAAATCATCCTCTGGATTCTGGGCAAGCAATAATATAGCAGCTACGCCTAATGCCAATGTGACTGTCAACACATCCACGCGCGGTTCTACTCAAACTGTAACGCCAAGTCGTACAACACCACCCGTCATGACCGCGAGTAGTATCAGTCGACCTTCGACCAGCAGTACGGTTGTTTCATCGATCACTCGACCTTTGAAAACCACGCCGCGTAGTGCAGATGAGCTGGCTGCATTTGCGGCCAGTGCGGATATTCCGAGTGCACCCCGTATTCCTGTTGCAGTGACGCCTGCCAGTAATGTGAAAGCCTTAAGTGCCGAACCACCAATTTCCAAGTCTGAACGCGAACAAATTGTGGCATTGGTGAAGCAAGAAGGAGTCAAGGAAACAGTGACTCAGGCTTTAGAACCACAACCGACGCAGGCTGAAAAAGATCAGGTGGTTGCAGAACTCAAAGCGATTGCACCTAAAGGCACCGAAATTGTAGATCCTTATGATGGCAAAATCAGATTAACTGCGATTCAGACCAGTCAGTCAGTTGCCGATACTGAAGGTAAGGAAGTGACCAAAGGCTTTGCTTATCCTAAAGCTGTGGCTGCAACTGTTAATGCAGATAGTTATGAGGCACAAAATAATAAAGATAAGCCTTATATTAAAACGGATACTGATATTGTCGTGGTACAGCCTTCAGGCAAACGTTCAACTTATACCGTTCAGCCAGGCGATACTTTAGCCATTATTGCGGCTAAGAATGGGGTGAGCTGGCGTGATATCGCAAAATGGAACCAGATTGATCCGAATAATACTTTGTTTGTTGGGGCGACTCTGTATCTGTATGATGCCAAACCGCAAGCGATTGATCGACCAGTTCCTGTTAAAGCCGAGTCCAAACCTGAAAGTTATACGGTAAAAGCCAACGACAGTCTGACAGGTGTTGCTGATCAATTTGGTCTCACAGTCAAACAATTGGCTGACTATAATAATTTGTCTGTGACCAGCGGTTTATTTGTTGGGCAAAAACTTTCTCTTAAAGACAACGGTACAACACATAATGCAGGGTCAAATCGAAATACAGAAGCGAAAAGTGATGCAAAGACGACACGTGTTGCAACTAAATCCTATACAGTGAAGCGTGGTGAATATCTCAAACTGATTGCAGATCGTTATGCTTTATCAAATCAGGAGTTGGCTGATTTAACCTCAGGATTAACCGTAAGCAGTAGCTTATACGTGGGGCAAAAAATTAACGTGCCTTTGCGTGAAGTGACTGTGCGTGATGATGACAAAGCAGATCCAAAGGAAACACGTAACAGCAAATTAGCCAATCAAGTTAAAACTGAAAATTATCAGGTACAACGTGGCGATACTTTATCCAGTATTGCAGCAAAATCAAAAATGACGTTGGCTGAACTTGCAAGTTTGAATAATATTGCAGCTAATAGCGGTGTCCGAGTTGGACAGACCTTAAAAATTCCTGCGGGTTCTAGCATTCCTGAGCAATACACCGTTCAGTCAGGAGATAGTTTAAATAGTGTCGCCAATAAGTTTGATCTGGAGCTTTCTGATCTTGCGGAGCTCAATGGTTTAAGTCGTAGCGCAGGTTTACGTGTTGGACAAAAATTAAAACTAACGGGTGACATTCCAGCTTCGGCAAAGGTTGAGGTACAAGAAACTTCACCAGATACGCATACAGTCAAATCAGGTGAAACGCTGGCGAGTATCGCAAGCCGCTATCATCTTCAGTTGAATTATTTGGCTGCTTTAAATGGTCTAAGTCGTAACGCTAATGTACGCGTAGGGCAAAAATTAAAATTGGAAGGTGATCTACCAAAAACTGAAACCGCCAAAGATGACAGCCCAAAAAGCAAATCAAAAGGCAAAACAGCTGCAAATACTGAATCTTATACCGTAAAATCAGGTGAATCACTTAACAGTATTGCCAGTCGTTTAGGTATGAGTGCAAAAGATTTGGCAGATCTAAATAATCTCAATGCACGTACATCGTTACAGCGCGGACAATCACTGCAAATTCCAAAAACCATTACTGAATACACAGTTAAACGGGGCGATACGCTAATTGGTTTAGCCAGTAAGTTTGGTATGGCAATTACCGAGTTGGCAGATCTGAATGACCTGAAACAAAATGCACAGCTTCGTATTGGTGATGTCATTAAAGTTCCAAACTTATAAGTTGTAACGGATGATGGATTTGATTTCAGGACGAGGCTTGCATAGCGCCCATCATCCAATGATGGGTCAGCTGATCAAAAGTACTATTTTGGCAGTGATTTTTTATGGCGGTACTGTCAATGCTGCGGTACAGACCACGCCTTATATCGCGATTCATAGTAAAGCCAAATATAGTGGATTGAGTCATATGCCTTATGCCAATCCACAGGCGCCCAAAGGTGGCATACTGAGTGAATATAGCAATGGTACTTTTGATAACCTGAATAGTATGAATGGCAAAGGCAGTTCTACAGACGGTATAAATTTTATATTTGACAGCCTGATGTCACCTTCGCTTGATGAGCCTGCGGTGATGTATCCACTTTTGGCGAAGACTGCTACTTTTGATCCTGAACATACCCATTTTGTTATTTTTGATTTAAATCCGAAAGCAAAGTTCAGCAATGGTCAGCCTTTGACAGCAGAAGATGTTAAATTCAGTTTTGATACCTATCAAAGCAAAGCCAATCCGGGTTTGCAAATGTATATTGCAGATTTGGCAAAAACCGAGGTGTTGTCTAAATATCAGGTCAAGTTTAGTTTTAAATCCGAAAATAATGCTGAAATGCCCATGATTTTGGCAAGTCTTCCTATTTACTCCAAGCAAGACTGGAAAAATAAAGATTTTAGCCGCATCACCATGGAGCCGATTTTAGGTTCAGGCCCCTATCTGATCGAACGCATTGATGCAGGACGCAGTATTACTTACAAGCGCAATCCAGATTATTGGGGCAAAGATTTAGCCGTGAATCGTGGACGGTATAACTTTGATCGCCTGAAATATGTGTACTATCGCAACATGGATATTGCGTTTGAAGGATTTAAGTCTGGGCAATATACATGGCAAGAAGAGTTTACTGCGAGAAAGTGGGTCACTGCCTATAATTTTCCTGCAATAAATAACAAGATGGTCAAAAAATTTGAGTTTAAACATCGTAATCCGATGACCATGCAAAGTATTGTGATGAATACCCGTCGTGCGCCACTCAATGATATTCAGTTTAGGCGTGCTGTCAGTTATGCCTATGATTTTGAATGGCAAAATAAAGCCCTGTTTTATGGCAAATATCGGCGTTTACAAAGCCATTTTGATAATAGCGAATTGGCAGCGACTGGGAAACCTTCAGCAGCAGAACTTAAAGTTTTACAGCCGTACCTATCCAAATTAAATCCGATTGTGAAACAGGGTGTACTTGCAGACTGGAAATATCCCGTGAGTGACGGCAGTGGTTTTAATCGTCAAAATTTGCTGACCGCAAGACAGCTATTGATTGATGCGGGTTATAGCGTTAAAGCAGGGCAATTGCGAGACCATCAGGGTAAACCCATTCAGTTTGAATTGTTAATCTATCAGGATGGTTTACAACGTACCCTAATGCCGTTGGTGCGAAATCTTAAACGTCTCGGGATTACAGTATCGATTCGACAGGGGGATGTACCACAGTATTTAGAGCGTATGCGCCGTAATGATTTTGATTTAACCACCTTGGCGATGCCGCAGTCTTTAACACCGGGAAATGAACAATTTCAATTCTGGAGTAGTTCTGCCGCAGATCAGGTGGGTAACTATAATTTTTCAGGTATTAAAGACCCTGTGATTGATGCAGTGATCCAAAAACTGGTGAAATCTTCTAGTCGAGAGGAACTGATCACCCATACCAAAGTGCTAGATCGTTTGTTACGTGCAGGTTATTATCAAATTTTAACCTATGGAAAGGGGGAGAACTGGTATGCCTATTGGGATATGTATGAACATCCTCAAACCTTGCCGACACTTTCGGTAGGGCTGGATTACTGGTGGTCGAATCCTAAAAAAGCGCAAGCCGTTGCAAATTATTTGCGCCGACAATAAATCATCAAAAGACGCCAAAGGAACCAAAACATGGGCACCTATATTATTAAGCGACTTTTACTCATTGTTCCGACCTTATTTCTGATTTTACTGATTAATTTTTTAGTGGTTCAAATTGCGCCAGGTGGCCCTGTTGAGCAGGCAATTCATCAAGCTGAAAATTTTCAGGGGATTAATCAAAGTGGTGGCGGTGAAACAGTCAATGTCTCGTCTGATCGATCTTATCAGGGAGCTAGAGGTTTAAGTCCTGAAATGATTGAGCAGATAAAAGCCCAATATGGTTTCGATAAATCTGCGCCTGAACGTTTTTGGTTGATGTTAAAAGGTTATTTAACCTTAGATTTCGGCACCAGTTTTTTTAAGGATAAACCCGTTACCCAACTGTTATATGAAAAAATGCCAGTGACCATATCACTTGGGCTCTGGAGTACTTTGTTGATTTATTTAGTATCGATCCCCCTTGGGATTCGTAAAGCTAAACAACATGGTTTATTTTTTGATAAAGCAACATCGATCCTGCTGGCTGTTGGCTATGCTGTACCGACTTTTGTATTTGGTGTATTACTGATTGTATTTTTTGCAGGCGGTTCATATTTTCACTGGTTCCCATTACAGGGTTTAGTCTCTGAAAATTTTCAACAACTTAGCTTTTTTGAGCAAGTTAAAGACTACTTTTGGCATATGACCTTGCCTTTGTTGACGATGGTGTTGGGCGGTTTTGCAGGCTTAACTTATTTGACCAAATATTCTTTTATGGAAGAACTGAATAAACAATATGTACTGGCAGCACGTTCAAAAGGATTAAGCGAAAATCGGGTTCTTTATGGTCATGTTTTCCGTAATGCTATGCTGATTGTGATTGCAGGTTTACCCGAAGCCCTCATTGGCATTTTCTTTGTGGGTAATTTATTTATCGAAATTATTTTTAATCTGGATGGCGTAGGCTTACTCGGCTTTGAGGCAATTACTCAACGTGATTATCCTGTGATTTTTGGTACTTTATTTTTATTTACCTTGCTTGGTTTGGTTTTGAGATTGATCAGTGATGTGTTATATCAGGTGATCGATCCACGAATTAACTTTGAATCACGGGGAGCAAAATAATGTCCCCAATGATGCAGGCGCGTTTTAAACGTTTTAAACACAATCGGCTGGGCTTTACTTGTTTCATTCTGTTCGTATTGATTTTTATTTTGTCGTTGGGTGCAGAGTTTATAGCCAATGATAAACCGATTTTAGTCAAATACGATCAGTCTTATTATTTTCCAGTGATGAAATCCTACCCTGAAACGACCTTTGGTGGTGTGTTTCAAACCGAAGCAGATTATAAAGATCCAGCAGTTCAAAAAATGATTGATGATAAGGGGTGGGCAGTATGGCCGTTAATTCCATTTTCTTATCAAACTCCAAATCTGGATTTAGCAGTGCCTGTACCTTCACCACCAAGCCAGCAAAACTGGCTCGGAACAGATGATCAGGGGCGCGATGTATTGGCACGGATTCTTTATGGCTTACGTGTATCTTTAATCTTTGGTTTTGCATTAACTTTTTTTGCCGCAGTGATCGGAATCATAGTTGGCGCGATACAGGGATATTATGGTGGATGGATTGATCTGATTGGCCAACGTATTCTTGAAGTATGGGGTGGTTTACCTATGCTGTTTATGGTGATGATTTTGGTCAGTATGTTTACCCCAAGTGTGTATTGGTTGTTTCTGATTATGCTGTTGTTTGGCTGGCCCGCACTGGTTGGACTGGTTCGGGCAGAGTTTTTACGGGCAAGAAATTTTGATTATGTCCGTGCCGCGCGTGCTTTAGGGGTAAAAGATCGAACCATTATGTTTCGTCATATTTTACCCAATGCCATGAGTTCGAGTTTATCGCAGCTTCCTTTTATGCTCACCGCCAATATTACGGCACTTACCGCACTGGACTTTTTGGGCTATGGCTTACCGCCTGATGCTGCTTCATTGGGTGAATTATTATTACAAGGTAAAAATAATTTAACCGCGCCGTGGTTAGCGCTCTCAGGTTTTTTTAGTTTGGCTGTGGTGTTATCTCTTCTTATCTATGTTGGGGAGGCGACGCGTGATGCATTCGATCCAAGACGACAATAATCAAATGCAGCAAATGACTTGCCTGAAAGTAAGTGGCTTACATATTGAAAATGAAGCGGGTCAAGTATTGGTTCAACAACTGGATTTTGAACTGAAACAGGGTGAAACCCTAGCAATCGTGGGTGAAAGCGGTTCAGGTAAATCAATCAGCAGTCTCGCCTTACTGGGACTACTCCCTCAGCATTTAAAGATTGATGGCAAAGCTTTATTTGAAAATCAAGATCTATTGCACCTCAATCAAGCGCAGTATCGACAGATTCGCGGTCAAAAAATTGCCATGATTTTTCAGGAACCGATGACGGCCTTAAATCCGTTGCATCGGGTGGAAAAAATCGTCGGTGAAACATTGCTGCTAAAAGGATGGTCAAAGCAGCAAGTTCGAACCCGCGTACTGGAATTGTTGCATGATGTTGGAATCCCTGAGCCTGAAACTAAACTGAGACGTTATCCGCATGAATTATCGGGTGGTCAGCGTCAACGGGTCATGATTGCGATGGCGTTGGCGCAAGAGCCTGAGATTTTAATTGCTGACGAACCCACCACTGCACTGGATGTCACGTTGCAGGCACAGATTTTAAATCTGCTTAAAACGTTGCAGCAAAAACGCAATATGGCCATGATTTTGATTAGTCACGATTTAAATCTGGTCAAACGCTATGCAGACCAAGTCATTGTCATGAACAAAGGTGGTGTTGAGGAGCAAGGGCGGGTCAATGATGTCTTTAATCACCCAAAAACCAGTTATACCCAACATTTGCTTAATCATGATTTCGGTCATGCATTAAAACTCCAGTCTGGACAGCCATTACTTGAGCTGCAACAGCTTGAGGTCAAATTTCCAATTAAACAAGGGTTACTCAATCGGATTAAGGATTATGTAGTTGCATTAGAACCGATGGATTTAACCCTGTCTCAGGGCGAGTCGATTGGGATTGTAGGGGAAAGTGGTTCGGGTAAAACCACACTTGCACTGGCAGTAACTCGATTGATTGAGTGCGATGGGAAAATCATTTTATTGGGCAAAGACTTAAATCATTTAAAAGAAAATCAACTTCGCCCGTTACGCACAGATTTTCAAATTGTATTTCAGGACCCATTTAGCAGTTTAAATCCACGCATGACTGTAGCTCAAATTATTGGTGAGGGACTCGTTCTCAAACAAATTAAAGCAGATGAAATGGAAGATCTGATTGACGATGCACTATTGAAAGTGGAATTACCGATTGAATTTAAACAGCGTTATCCTCATGAGTTATCTGGTGGACAAAGGCAACGTATTGCTTTGGCACGCGCATTAATTTTGAAGCCTAAGTTGATTATCTTGGATGAGCCTACATCGGCATTGGATCGTACCACACAGCGTTCAATCGTCCAGTTATTACGACGCTTACAGCAACAACAGCAGTTGAGCTATTTATTTATTAGTCATGACTTACAAGTCGTCCGCGCCTTATGTCAGAAAGTTTTGGTATTGCGACATGCAAAAGTTATTGAATATCAAGATACTGAGCAACTTTTTTTAAAACCGCAATCTGAATATACCCGTCAGCTCATTGCTGCAAGCCAATATTAAACTTTTGCATATAATTGACATGTGGTATTGTCAATTTGTAAATACAGGATGACTTTAACTTCAATTTTTAATTCAAATTGGAAGAATAACTCCGATTTTTTAAAAGAGAAAAACATGACACAGATTGCCGATTCAATTCAAATCAGAAATACCACATTTAAAAATCGCTTAATTAAGGGAGCGATGAGTGAAGCATTGGCAAATGATGCAGGACAGCCCAATCAACTACATCTTGGGCTTTATGAAGCATGGGCGATAGGAGGGCTGGGTTGTGCCATTACAGGCAATGTGATGGTCGATATTCGTGCTAAAAATGAGCCTGGCGTTGTTGTCGCTGAAAGTGAACGTGATCTGGTTGAACTAAAAAAATGGGCGGATATTGGCAAGCAGTACGGAATGGTACAGTTAATCCAGTTATCTCATCCGGGGCGTCAGTGTCCGAAAGGATTGAATAAAGAAACGGTTGCACCTTCTGCCGTGCCATTTAGCCCTATGCTTGCCACCATGTTTGGAACGCCTCGTGAGCTTCGAGAAGATGAGATCCTGGATATTATTCAGCGTTTTGCGAAAGCCGCAAGTATTTGTGAAAAAGCGGGTTTCGAGGGTGTACAGCTACACGGTGCACATGGTTATTTGATTAGTCAGTTTTTATCGCCATTGACCAATAAACGTCAGGATCAATGGGGCGGTTCGATTGAAAATCGTATGCGGTTCCTGCTTGAGATTTATAAAGCAGTACGTGAAGCGACTTCAGAAAACTTTATCATTTCAGTCAAACTTAACTCGGCTGACTTTCAACGTGGTGGCATTACTGAAGAAGATGTAATTACAGTATTTAAAGCCATTGATGCCGTTGGAATCGATTTAATTGAAATCTCTGGCGGAACCTATGAAGCCCCTGCGATGGCAGGTGCGAAATCAGAAAAACGTAAAGCCAGCACCATTGCGCGAGAAGCCTACTTTTTAGACTTTGCAGAAAAAATTCGTCAACAAGTCACATGTAAGCTGATGGTTACAGGTGGTTTTCGTACAGTGGCAGGCATGAATGCTGCTTTGCAAAGTGGTGCTTGTGATTTTATTGGTATTGCACGTCCATTTGCAGTTGAAACGGACTTAGCAAATCGTTTGATTGCAGGGCAGGATGTCAAATATGCAGTCAAACCAATTAAAACAGGATTACCATTTGTCGACAAAATGGCGATTATGGAAATTATTTGGTATGCGGCGCAATTTAGAAGTATTGGAAAAGGCAAAAAGCCAAATCCGAAATTATCGCCACTTCTTGTATTTCTGAATTATGCGAAGGGCAATATCAAGGCTGTGATTAAAGGTCAGGTCAATTCACGCAAGTCTGCATAAATATATTCAATGCAAATAGGGATTCGTCAGAGTCTCTATTTCTTCATGATCGATTTGATAGAAATAAAAAAGCCACTCGCATTATGCAGTGGCTTTTTTGGAATTTGGTGTCCCTACGGGGATTCGAACCCCGGTTACCGCCGTGAAAGGGCGATGTCCTAGGC
>OGQD01000518.1_pt1 | contig 28674 bp, 23 predicted proteins | sample 1553091 | NCBI WGS metagenome assembly OGQD01 (sample SAMEA2580290, study PRJEB22360) | human gut metagenome | biome: human gut; feature: human-associated habitat; material: faeces | place: Denmark | collected 2008/2010
TGCCACGGCCAGGCCCATGGGCGGCGGCCGGCGCCGCCGTGGCGGCCAGGGGCAAGGCCAGAACCAGGGGCAGGGCCAGCAGCGCCCGCGCGGCCAGGGTGGCCAAGGTGCCGGCCAGGGCGGAAGCGGTCAGAACCGTGGCCAGGGGCAAGGCCAGGGCCGCGCCGCCAAGAAGCCTAACGGCGGCGGTCGCACCCAGGGCCAGGGCGGCAACGCTCAGGGCAAGGCCGGCCAGCGCAAGCGCGGCGGCAAGGCTCCGGCTTCGCGCATGAACGACGCCCCGCTGCGCGAGCCGAGCGAGTACGGCGCCGCCAAGCCGACCCGCCAACCGGTAGTGATCAACAAGCGCGACCTGGTCCGCACCGACCGCTTCCCGACACCGGAGCAGCTGGAAGAGCTGGAACCGCGCCGCAAGACCGAGCGTCCCGCCCTGCTGACCCGCAACCGCGACTGACGCTGCAGAAGAAACCGCTCTCCGGGGCGGTTTCTTTTTGTCCGGGATTTGTCGCCGGTGTTCCCTGTGATCGTAGGAGCGGACTTTGTCCGCGATGTTCCGAGCTCGCTGTGAGCTATCACGGACGGAGTTGCTCCTACCCGACAGTCCTGTACTCGGATCAGCCCTCACCCTCTCCCAGAGGGAGAGGGGACCGTTCAGTGCAGGATGAAACCTTGGTGCCCGCCGGCACGGGCGGCTCCCTCTCCCTCTGGGAGAGGGCTGGGGTGAGGGAAGGCACTGGCACGGACTTACCTGAAGAAGACAGTTGCTCCTACCAAAGCCATCCCTCACCCCCGAACAAACACCAAAAAGCCGCCCGAAGGCGGCTCTTTCACAGAGACGAATACCTCACAGCACCTGCCGCAGGAAGCTCTGCGCGCGGGCATCCCTGGGCTGAGCGAAGAACTCCGCCGGGGCGGCGTCCTCCAGCAGCTTGCCGTGATCGAAGAACAGCACGCGATCCGCCACTTCGCGGGCGAAGCCCATCTCGTGGGTCACGCAGACCATGGTCATGCCTTCCACGGCCAGGGTCTTCATCACGTCCAGCACCTCGCCGACCATTTCCGGGTCGAGCGCCGAGGTGGGTTCGTCGAACAGCATCACCTTCGGGTCCATGCACAGCGCGCGGGCAATGGCCACGCGCTGCTGCTGGCCGCCGGAGAGGCGCGACGGGTATTCGTTGGCCTTCTGGCCGATGCCGACCTTATCCAGCAGCGCCCTGGCCTTGGCCTCGCGCTCCGCCTTGCCGCGCTTGCGCACGACTTTCTGCGCCAGGCACAGGTTTTCCAGTACGGTCATGTGCGGGAACAGGTTGAAGTGCTGGAAGACCATGCCGACTTCGCGACGGTAGGCGTTGACGTCGGTCTTCGGGTTGGCGAGGTCGAGGCCGTCGATGCTCACCGAGCCGGAGTCGAACTCCTCCAGGCCATTCAGGCAACGCAGGAAGGTGGACTTGCCCGAGCCGGACGGGCCGATCACCACCACGACCTCACCCTTGGCCACACCGGTGGTGACGTCATCCACCGCGCGCACGACTTGCCCGCGGGTATCGAAGACCTTGGTCAGGTTACGGACTTCAATCACTTTGGCCGAGCCTCCGCTCCAGGCGCCCCGCCAGATGCGACAGCGGCAGGTTGATCACGAGGTAGAGGGCGGCGACGCAGAACCAGATCTCGAAGGTGGAGAACGAGGTGGTGATCGCCTCGCGGCCGCTCTTGGTCAGTTCGGTGATGGCGATCACCGAGACCAGGGAAGTGTCTTTCACCAGGCTGATGAACTGCCCGGCCAACGGCGGCAACACGCGCTTGAAGGCTTGCGGCAGGATCACGTGGCGCATCGACTGCGCGGCATTCAGGCCCAGGGAGCGCGCCGCCTCGTCCTGGCCGCGGGCGATGGACTGCACGCCGGCACGGACGATCTCGGCCACGTAGGCGCCGGTGAACAGCGCCAGCGCCGCTACGCCGGCGAACTCGCGGGAGAGGTTGAGCACGGTGCCGATGAAGAAGTAGAAGATGAAGATCTGCACCAGCAGCGGCGTATCGCGCACCAGCTCGACGTAGAGGGTCGAGAGGTCGTGCAGCGTCGGGTTCTTCGACAGGCGGCAGAGACCGGTGAACAGGCCGATGAACAGGCCGAACGCGCCGGAAACGAAGGAGATCCACAGCGTGGTCCACAGGCCCCAGGCGAGCGGGCCGGCCGCCCAGTGGCGGGTTGCGCCGACCACATCGCCTTCGGCGACGTCGTCGTTCTCGGAGAACTGCAGGCTGTCCGACGCAACGGTCAGCACCTGCTGCTTGCCATCCTCGTCCACCAGCGTGACGCGGGCATCGCTGCCGTGCGGCTCGATCTTCTCCACCCGCGAGATGCTGTCCGCACGCAGCGGTTCTTCGGCCTGGTAGGCGAAGTACTGCGGGACGCGGTTCCAGCGCCACTCGTAGGAGATCAGCGAAGTGGAGTACCAGATGGCCAGGCCGATCAACAGCAGGATCAGTCCGGTCAGCCCGTGCCAGGGCCAGGTTGCGCGTTTCGTTCTAGCCACGAATCTCTACCGTGAAAATGCGAACGCGCAGGCTCAGGGCCTGCGCGTCGGGTCGACCAGTGTCAGACGTGGATTATTCCATGTCCTTGAGCCAGTCGGTGTTCTTGAACCACTTGTCGTGAATGCGATCGTAGGTGCCGTCTTCACGAATCTGCTTGAGGAAGTTGTTGATGAAGTTGATCGAGTCGTAGTCGCCCTTCTTGAGACCGAAGGCCAGCGGCTCGTAGGTGAACGGCTGATCCAGGTGCACCAGCTTGCCGGCGCCGAACTTGCCGACGGCAACGACGTTGTACGGAGAGTCGTAGATGAAGGCGTCGGCCTTGCCGTTGACCACATCCATGACCGCTTCGGGCTCGTTGTCGAAGCCGTGGTACTGGGCCTTGGAGAGCTGCTTCTTGGCGACAAATTCGCCGGTGGTGCCGATCTTCGAGGTGATGCGGTACTTGGCGTCGTTCAGGTCCTTGTAGGACTTGATCTCGCCTTGCAGTTCCTTGCGAATCAGCAGGGTCTGGCCGACCACGATGAAGGGATCGGTGAAGTTCAGGCGCAGGTTGCGTTCCTGGGTCAGGGTCATGCCCGAGCCGATCATGTCGAACTTGTCGGTGAGCAGGGCCGGGATGATGCCGTCGTAGGCGGTGGAAACCAGTTCCAGCTTGACGTTCATGGACTTGGCCATGGCCTTGAGCAGGTCTACTTCGAAGCCGACGATCTGACCGCGCTTGTTGGTCATCTCGAACGGCATGTAGGTCGGGTCCATGCCCACGCGCAGGGTGCCGCGCTTGGCCGCTTCATCGATGGCGCCGGCCTGAGCCGCGCTCACGCTGACCAGGGCGCAGACGCCCATCACCAGCGATGCCAGGTACTTTTTCATCCCCATACTCCCAAGCAAGTGAAAGAACTTGTTGTTTTTCCCAGCGATCGAACCGGGCGCGCAAGAGCAAGCCTTGCGCGGAAGGGTGCGAAGCGTACCCCATGCGCCGGATATCTCAATCTTTTCTGGATAGCTGGCGAAGGTTACCAGCAGCGGTGCGCGGGGAAAACAGCGGAAACCGGCAGGTCGCCCCGTCCCGAACGAGACGGGGCGACCTGCGGTCAGGATTGCGCGGCGGGCAGCGCCAAGACGCCCTGTTCCGCAACCGGGGCCAAGGGGACGGCGGGAGCATGGGCATCGGCCTTCAGCGATTGCCGCCAGGGACCGATCCACTGTTCCCTGTCCCCCTGCCAGAGCGCCAGGTGCAGGCGCGACAGCGCCACCGGATCGCTCAGCAGCGCCAGCCGGCGGTTGCCGTCGAGCTGCTCGGGACCGGCTTCCAGCGCCTTCTCGACCAGCGCGGCGCGGGTCGATTCGATGGCGGCGGACTGGCCGTGGCGGGCAGTACCCATGGCACAGGCCAGGGCGTTCAGCACCGGGTCCACGGCAGAGCGGACGAAGCCGTCCTTCAGCGCCTGCCAGCGGTTCTGGTAGGTATACTCGTCGGTAGCGCGCAGCTCGCGCGGGGTGTCGTATTCCTCGGGGATGAGGAACAGCTTCTCGTCGCGCGAGGCCAGGCCCAGCTTGACCCGGCTGCTGATCACCGAGACCGGGATCGACAGCATCAGCGCGCCGACGATGGGCGACAGCCACCACAGGAACCGCGGGTTCAGCCACGCCACCAGCAGCGCCCAGCACAGGCCCAGCAGGGTCTGCAGGCCATGGCGACGAATCGCCTCGCTCCACGGGGTGTCGTCGTCGTCACGCTGCGGCGACTTCCACTGGGCTTCCCAGCCGAGGAAGGCGGCCAGCACGAAGCGGGTGTGGAAGAGCATGCGCACCGGCGCGAGCAGCACGGAGAAGAGCATTTCCAGCAGCATGCTCAGGGTCACCTTGATTACGCCGCCGTAGCCCTTGGCGCCCTTGGCCCAGATCAGCATGACGCTGAGCAGCTTGGGCAGGAACAGCAGGGTCAGGGTGGTGGAGAACAGGGCGATGGCCTTCTCCGGGTGCCACTGCGGCCAGATCGGGAACAGCTGGCGCGGCTCGAGGAAGTACTGCGGCTCCATCAACTGGTGCACCGCCAGCAGCGCGGTGGACAGTACCAGGAAGAAGAACCACAGGGGCGCCGACAGGTAGGACATCACGCCGGTGAGGAACACCGCGCGATGCACCGGGTGCATGCCCTTGACCAGGAACAGGCGGAAGTTCATCAGGTTGCCGTGGCACCAGCGGCGGTCGCGCTTGAGCTCATCCAGCAGGTTGGGCGGCAACTCCTCGTAGCTGCCTTCCAGGTCGTAGGCGATCCACACGCCCCAGCCGGCGCGGCGCATCAGCGCGGCTTCGACGAAGTCGTGGGAGAGGATCGCGCCGGCGAAGGAGCCCTTGCCCGGCAGCGGCGCCAGGGCGCAGTGCTCGATGAAGGGTTTCACCCGGATGATCGCGTTGTGGCCCCAGTAGTGGGATTCGCCCAGCTGCCAGAAGTGCAGGCCGGCGGTGAACAGCGGGCCGTACACGCGGGTGGCGAACTGCTGCATGCGCGCATAGAGCGTGTCCATGCCCGACGCCTTGGGCGCGGTCTGGATAATGCCGGCCTCGGGGTTGGCCTCCATCAGCCGCACCAGCTTGGTCAGGCAGTCGCCGCTCATCACACTGTCGGCGTCCATGACGACCATGTACTTGTACTGGCCGCCCCAGCGACGGCAGAAGTCGTCGATATTGCCGCTCTTGCGCTTCACCCGGCGCCGGCGGCGACGGTAGAAGATACGACCGAAGCCCAGGGCTTCCTTGCACAGCTCGATCCAGGCCTTTTCTTCAGCCATGGCGATGTCGGGCTGATTGGTGTCGCTGAGCACGAAGAAGTCGAAGCGATCCAGCTCGCCGCTGGCCGCCACCGATTCGTAGGTCGCCCGCAAGCCGGCGAAGACGCGCGGGACGTCCTCGTTGCAGATCGGCATGACGATGGCGGTGCGGGCGTCGGCGGCAATCGGCTCGCTACCCGCGCTGCTGCCGGAGATGCGGTAGCGGTCACGGCCGGTGAGCAGTTCCCAGAAGCCCATCAGGGCGGTCCAGAAACCGGCAGAAACCCAGCAGAAGAGGATGGCGAAGAGGGTCAGCACGCCGAACTGGATGGCGTAGGGCAGCACCTGCTCCAGGGTCTGCAGCCAGGTCTGGCGGTTGATCTCTTCCAGGTCGACGAAGGCCCAGCCCTGGTAGGGCAGGATGCCTTTCATGTAGTAGGTGGCGACGGTGGTCTGGCCGAGCATGAGCAGGACCAGGATGAACCGGCGCAGCGAACCGACTCGTTGCCAGCGCGCCTTGGGCAGGTCGCGGGCGGGCTTGGCTGGATTGCTGCGCCCGGTCAGGCGACGCCAGCCGCGCATGATCGGGTTGGTGCGCCAGGGTTCGGGAATCACCTTGGTGCGCTGGATCGGCGGCGCGGCCTTGAGGTAGGTGCGGCCGTTGTCGTCCATGCCCAGCATCTGGGCATCGTCCAGGTCCTGCCCATAGCCGTGGCGCAGACGCGCGCCGACCGAAGCCAGCGCAGCGTCCTCGCCCTGGATATCGCCAGCGAGCTGCTGATGCAGCTCGCTGAAGGAACCGGCCTGGGCCAGCTGCTCACGCTCCTGCGCCGAAAGGGGCAGGTGCGCGAGGTAGTCGGCCACCGGCGCGGTGGTAGCGGTGGAGTTATTCATCGGCAGGCAGCTGGTAGCTCCAGGTTTCGGAAATGGTCTGGCCGCCGTTTACCAGCGCCGCACGCATTTCCGTCGGCTTTTTCGGGTCCTTGACCTTGATCCGCAGGGTCAGACGCCAGCCTTTGGTCACCGCGTTGTAGCGCAGGGCGTTTTCCTTCACCTCGGCATTGTCGTCGGTGCTCACCTGGGTGCTCACCGGAGCATCGCCGGCCAGCGCCTTCAGGGTCGGGCCGACAAAGTCGACGACCAGGGCGACGCTGCCATCAGGCTGGCGAATCAGGTTCTTCTGCTTCACGTCGCCGACCGAGCGCAGGGTCTGCATGACCCAGGCGTTCTTCGCGTCGTGCAGCGCGTCCTCATCCTTGGTCCAGCGCATGCGGTAGGCGAAGTCCAGCGGCTCGCCGGCTTCCGGGCGCTTCTCCGGATTCCAGAAGGCGACGATGTTGTCGTTGGTCTCATCCGGGGTCGGGATTTCCACCAGCTCGATGGTGCCCTTGCCCCAGTCGCCCTGCGGCTCGACCCAGGCGGACGGACGCAGGTCGTAGCGGTCGTCGAGGTCTTCGTAGCGGGAGAACTCGCGGCCGCGCTGCAGCAGGCCGAATCCTTTCGGGTTCTCGACGCTGTAGGCGCTGACAGACAGGTGTTTGGGGTTGTTCAGCGGACGCCAGATCCATTCGTCGTTGCCGGCGTGGATCTGCAGACCGGTGGAGTCATGCAGTTCCGGGCGGAAGTTATGCTCGGCGGACGGCTGGTTGGAGCCGAACAGGAACATGCTGGTCAGGGGCGCCAGGCCCAGCTTGCTCACCTTGTCGCGCAAATACACGCGGGCCTTCACATCGACCACGGTGTCGTTGCCCGGACGAATGGTGAAGCGGTAAGCGCCGGTCGCGCGGGGCGAATCCAGCAGCGCGAAGATCACCAGATGCTTGTCCTTGGGCTTGGGCTTCTCGATCCAGAACTCGCGGAAGCGCGGGAATTCCTCACCCGATGGCAGCGCGGTATCCAGCGCCAGGCCACGGGCGGAGAGGCCCCACCACTGGTCCTTGCCGATGATGCGGAAGTAGCTCGCCCCCAGGAAGGTGGCGATCTCGTCCTGCTTGTCCGGCGAGTTGATCGGGTACAGCAGGCGGAAGCCGGCGTAACCCAGATCCTTGGTCGCATTGGCGTCGAACTTCAGCGAACCGAAGTCGAAACGGGAGGGATCGTACTTGATCTCCTTGACGTCGGTCGCCGTGACTTCGTTGATCTTCACCGGGGTGTCGAAGTGCATGCCCTGGTGATAGAAGCTGATCTTGAAGGGGGTCTTCTCGTCGGCCCAGTAGGCCTTCTCGTTACGGAAGCGAATCTGCTGGTAATCGGCGAACTTCATTTCGCTGAATTCCGATGGCAGGTTGCTCGTCGGTGCGCTGTACTTCTCAGCAGCCAGCGCCTTGGCCTGTTCGCCAACGTCGTCGAGATTGAAGGCCCAGGCATGGGTAGCGCTCAACGCCAACAGGGCGGAGCCGACCAGTCCGCGAAGGATGTGGCGCGAAAGCGGTTGTTGAACGGAACGGAAAATCACGAGTCCCCCTCGTCCGTGAACACAAAACGATTAAAGCCAGCAAAGGCGATGCCAAATTGCCGGCGATTGAATTCCGACCCCGGTGAGCCTGAATGATTCCCCGCTTTTTTCCACGGGTACTTCCGGCTCCCGGAGGCGCATTGTTCTAGATGCATAAGCCCTAACCATCATCCCACGGCGATATGACAAGCTGCCGCGCGTTCAAGCCTCCAGTAGAAAGGTCACCGGCCCGTCATTGACCAGGTGGACCTGCATGTTGGCGCCAAAACGGCCAGTGGCGACCAGCGGATGACGCTCTCGCGCCTGTTCCACGAGTAGATCGAACAACGCGGCGCCCCTTGCAGGAGGCGCCGCGCTGGAAAAGCTCGGTCGCAGGCCCTTGCGGGTGTCTGCGGCCAGGGTGAACTGCGAAACCAGCAGCAGGCCGCCGCCGACATCGCTCAATGAAAGGTTCATTTTACCTTCATCGTCGCCAAACACTCGATAGTTAAGCAGCTTGTGCAGCAAACGGTTGACCGAGTCTTCGTCGTCCTGGGGTTCGACCCCTACCAGAGCCAGCAGCCCATGGTCGATAGCGCCGACGATTTCGCCGTCAACCTCGACGCGGGCGCCGCGCACCCGCTGGATCAAACCCTTCATTCAGCCTCCGGCGGCAGGTTCAGCAGGCGGCGGCCAATTTCATTGGTGGCGCGGATCAGCGCATCGGTGATGCCCGGCTCGCCGGCCACGTGGCCGGCGTCGCGGACGATCTGCAACTCGCTGTTGGGCCAGGCCTTGTGCAGCGCCCAGGCATTGTCGAGCGGGCAGACCACGTCGTAGCGGCCGTGAACGATCACCCCCGGCAGGTGGGCGATCTTGTGCATGTCGCGCAGCAGCTGGTCCGGCTCGAGGAAGCCGTCGTTGACGAAATAGTGGTTCTCGATGCGGGCGATGGACAGCGAGCGGTGCGGGTCAGCGAAGCGATCCACCACCGCCGGGTTCGGCCGCAGCGTGGCGGTCCGGCCTTCCCAGGTGGACCAGGCGCGCGCGGCGTGCATCTGGGCGATCTGGTCGGGGCCGGTCAGGCGGCGATGGAAGGCGTGCAGCAGGTCGTCGTGCTCGTCGGCGGGAATCGGCGCCAGGTAGTCTTCCCAGTAATCCGGGAACAGGCGGCTTGCGCCCTCCTGGTAGAACCAGCGGATTTCCTGCGGGCGGCAGAGGAAGATGCCGCGTACGATCAGCGCCAGCACGCGCTCGGGATGGGTCTGGGCGTAGGCCAGCGAAAGGGTGGAGCCCCAGGAACCGCCGAACAGCACCCACTTGTCGATGCCCAGGTGCTCGCGGATGCGCTCGATGTCCTGCACCAGATGCCAGGTGGTGTTGTTCTCCAGGCTGGCGTAAGGCGTGGAGCGACCGCAGCCGCGCTGGTCGAAGGTGACGATGCGGTAGATATTGGGGTCGAAGAAGCGCCGCGACATGGCATCGCAACCGGAGCCCGGGCCGCCATGGATGAACAGAACCGGCAGTCCGTCGGGCGTACCGCTCTCGTCCACATAGAGGACGTGCGGCTCATCGACGGCCAGTTCATGGCGGGCGTAAGGCTTGATTTCCGGATACAAAGTTTGCATGGCTCGCTCCTGGATCAGTGCGTACGGTCGCTCCCGGACCAGTAACCATCCTAGGGCCTGTCGCCACCTTATAGAAAGTCGCGTTGCCGCAGCGCGACTTCCATCGAAAGTCTTCGGCCCCCACGGTGTCGGGCATGATACTCGGGCCAGCGAAAAACCCATAAGGGAGTTAGTGAGCCATGCCACGGAAGTTGTTTCTTTCTCTTTTCCTGCTGATGCTCGCCTTGGCCGGCTGTGATCGCGACGACCCGCGCGCACAGCTGGACGCCGCCGTGAAGCAGTTGCAGGACAACCTCGAAGCCAAGAATAGCGGGGCCGTGATCGATCAGCTGGCTGGCGACTTCCGCGCCAATGGCGAGTTCGATCGCGACTGGGCCAGGCGCACCATGACGCTGATGTTCCTGCGGCACCAGCAGGTCAAGGTGATCCTGCTCAGCAGCGAGAGCAGGATCGACCCGACCTACGCCAACCGCGGCCATACCGACGCGCAGGTCGCCCTCACCGGCGCCGAGAACCTCCTCCCTGATAGCGCCGGGCATTACTCGGTCAGGCTGGAGTGGTGGCGCGAAGGATCGGAATGGAAACTGGCGAGGCTCGACTGGCAATGACTTCCCCCTTGCAACACCGCATTCGCGCCGCCGGGCTGCTGGTCAGCAACGACGAAATCCTGCTGGTGCGTCATGCAGTCGCCGGCGACGAATACTGGATTCCACCGGGCGGTGGCTTCGAGTCGGACAAGGACGAGTCCACCCGCGACACCGTGCGCCGCGAGTGCCGGGAGGAAACCGGGCTGGCGGTGGAGGTCGGCCCGCTGGTCTACGTGCGCGAGTTCGCCGAGCCGCTGGCCGGGCGCTTCCACATGGAGCTGTTCTACCGCGTGGATGCCTGGGACGGCCGGGTCAACCTGGACAACCTGCGCGGCCTGGGTGGCGACGAGTTCGATATCCGCGAAGTCGCCTGGGTGCCGCGCCGCGAGCTGCCGCGCCTGCCCTCCTACTACCCCGCCGAATTGCTCGACGATGTCTGGGAGCGCCTGGCCGAGGCGCAACCGCTGATCCGCCACCTCGGCCTGCAGCGCTAGGATTACTGCACCGGTTCGCTGGTGGGCTTGGCAATGATCGCCTGCAGCTCGGCGGTCATGGGGAATTCCAGGTTGAGGTTCTTCGGCGGGATCGGCTGCTCGAACCAGCGCTGGTAGATGCCCTTGATCTCGCCGGAGGAATACAGCTCGGCCAGCGTCTGGTTGACCAGTGCGAGGAACTGCGGATCGTCGCGGCGCACCATGCAGGCGTAGATTTCTCGCGATTGCGGCTCGCCCACCACCACCCACTGGTGCGGGTCGCGGGCCTTGGCCTTCTCGCCGTAGAGCAGCGCATCATCCATGTAGAAGGCCACCGCGCGACCCGACTGCAGCATGAGGAAGGCTTCGCCGTGGTCCTTGGCGCTGACCACGTTCATGCCCAGCTTGTGCTCGGCGTTATAGGCCTTCAGGTAGCGCTCGTTGGTGGTGCCGGCGGTGGTCACCACGTTCTTGCCCTTGAGGTCGGCGAAGCCCTGGATGCCGCTGTCCTTGGCGGTCAGCAACTGGCCTTTCACATAGATGAAGCCGTAGGAGAAGGCGACCTGCTTCATGCGCTCGGCGGTGACACCGGTGGAACCGCACTCCAGGTCCACCGTGCCGTTCTGCACCAGCGGAATGCGCGTCTGCGAGGTCACCAGGTTGTACTTCACCTTGAGATCGGGCTTGCCGAGCTTCTGCCTGATGCGCTCGACCACCTTGCCGGCCAGGTCCACCGAGTAACCCATGGGCTGCCCGCTGTTATCGCCCAGGTAGGAGAACGGTACCGAGGCGTCGCGATAACCCAGGGTTATCGTGCCGCGCTCGGCGACTTTCTTCAGCGTGCCGTCCAGTGCCTCGTTGGCCTGCGCCAGCGCGCAGACCAGGCTGGACGCCGCCAGCATTCCCAGTGCAAGTCGTTTCATGGGTGCGATCCTTCTTGTTGTTGTGAGTCGGGTTAGGGGTCAGGGCCGCGCGGCAATCACGGTGATTTCCACCAGCACCTGCGGCCGCGCCAGCAGCGCCTGCACCGTGGTGCGGGTCGGTGCGCAGCCTTCCGGCAGCCAGCCGGACCAGATGCCGTTCATGGCCTCGAAATCGGCGGCGATGTCCTTGAGGTAGATGGTCGCGCTGAGGATGTCCGCCTTCCCGGTGCCGGCTTCGGCCAGCAGCGCGTCGATCTTCGCCAGCACTTCACGGGTCTGGCCCTGGATGTCGGTGGCCCGCCCAGGTACCTGCCCGGACAGGAACACCAGCGAGCCGAAGACCATAGCGCCGGAAAGGCGATCGTTGGTGGCGATGCGTGTGAGTTGCATGGTGTGTCTCCCCATTCGAAGAAATCAGCCGGCCAGCCGCGCGGGCGTCAGGCCGGTCGTGTCGATATCCGGGTGACGCCCGGCGATCTGTGCGGCGATCAGTTGCGCACTGCCACAGGCGAGGGTGAAGCCCAGCGCGCCGTGGCCGAGATTCAGCCAGAGGCCACGCGGCCCGCAGGCCCCCACCAGCGGCACGCCGGTGGGCGTGGCCGGACGCATGCCGGCCCATTCGATGGCGGCGCTGTAGTCACAGGCGTCCGGCAGCGTATCCGCCGCCTGCTGCCGGATCAGCGCCAGTCGCCTGGGTTCCAGGCGCGGGTCGAAGCCGACGATATCGACCATGGCAGCGATGCGCAGACGTTCGCCGAGGCGTGCATAGACCACCTTGCGGTCGTAGTCGGTGAGGCTCACCTCCAGCGCGTGGTCCTCGGCGCGGATTGGCGCGGTCAGGCTGTAGCCCTTCAGCGGATAGAGCGGCAGGCGCGGTCTACCCGGCAGCAGCGCCGCGCTGCGGTAGCCGGCGGCGAGGACCACGTGATCGGCCTCGAAGGTCTCGCCGCCCGCCTCCACACCGATCACGACGCCATTGCGAATCATCAGCCGGGAAGCCGGGCGGGCATACACCAGCCGGCAACGTCCCGATGCCTGAAGTCGCTCGGCGAGCCGCTGGCAGAACAGGAAGCAATCGGCGACCTCCTCGTCCGGCGTATGGATGCCACCGACGAAGGGCGCACTCGCCAGCGCCGGGTCCAGCCCGCGGCACTGCCGCGCCGAGAGCACGAATTGCGCTGAAGGATCGGATAGGGTCTGCCGCGCACTGCGGAAGCTGCCTTCATCGCGGAAGGCCACCAGCTTGCCGTTGCGCCGCCAGTCGAAGCCGTCCAGCCCATCCTCCCGCCACTGCGCCAGCGTGCTCTGGCTGAACAGCGCGAGGCGCAGTAAATGTTTCGCATTGGCCTGGTTCACCGAGCGCCGACAGGCCGCCGTGAATTCCATCAGCCAGCGCCACTGCGCCGGATCCAGGCGCGGGCGCAGGCGCAGCGGCGAGTCGCCGCGCAGCAGCCAGCCCAGTGCCTGCTGCGGTACGCCGGCATCGGCCAGGGGCGCCACGTAGCGGTAGGACAGCTGGCCGCCGTTGGCGAAACTGGTTTCCAGCCCGGCCGCATCCCGCGCTTCCAGCACAGTGACGTCGAAGCCCTCCTGGACCAGCGCCTGCGCCGTGGCCAGCCCGATCACGCCCGCGCCGATGATGCAAACCCGCTGTGCCATTGCCGTCTCACTGCCAATCGATTCCAGGCCTCGACCTTAGGGCCGGGTGACAGGCGGCGAACAATGAATAAACATGGGCAACCCATAAACCAGGGTTATACCTTGGCGAATCCGCTGACGGAGGCAAGCCATGCGCCTGCGCCATATCGAAGTGTTCCAGGCCATCCGCGAGACCGGCTCGGTCAGCGGCGCCGCGCAATTGCTGCACGTCTCCCAGCCGGCGGTAACCAAGGTGCTGCAGCACGCCGAGCAGCAGTTGGGCTTCCCGCTGTTCCTGCGCGTGCGCGGCAAACTGCAGGCGACCCCCGAGGCGCTGGAGCTGGAGCGCGAAGTCGCCAAGGTCACGGAAAGCCTGCAGGGCGTGCGCCGCCTGGCGCAGAGCCTGCGCGGCCAGCCGGAGAACCGCCTGCGCGTGGGCGCCACGCCGGCCCTGGCGCTGTCGCTGCTGCCGCCGGTGATCCGCGAATGGACCGACCGCTACCCGCAAAGCAGTTGCGAACTGGCCACCCAGCATTCCCGCGAACTGATCCAGAACCTGCTGATGCGCGAGCTGGACCTCGCCCTCACCCTGCAGCAGACCGACCACCCCGGCCTGCGCTCGCAGGTCATCGCCAGCGGCCCGCTGGTAGCCCTGGCACCACGCGCGCACTGGCCGGAAGACCGTTTGGGCAAGGCGCTGACGCTGGACGAACTGGCCGGCGAACCGATGATCGGGCTGTCCACCTCCGACCCGCTGTCGGCGCGCCTGGAAAGTCATCTGGCGAACGTCGAACCACCGCCGCGCGTGCGCATTTCAGTACAGACCTATGCACTGGCGCGCACGCTGGTGGAGGCAGGAACAGGATTGGCGCTGGTCGACCCCTTCACGGCACTGGGCGCGGACGAAAGACTCACCGCACTGCGCCCGCTGTCACCTCCGGTGAAGGTCACGCTCTACGCCCTGACCCGAGCCGACGAGACGCCTCCTCACACCCAGGCTCTGCTGCTGGAGATGCTGGTGCGGCATGCCGAAGGGCAACTGGCGCAGCACCGCTTCGAATAAAAGACAGCCCCCTGTCACACCGGGGAAGCGCCGCCGGGATGCGTGGTCCAGCGGCGCCGCGCCGACAAGCCCCGGCGCGGCAGGAGGCTGTGTAAAAACTTACCGGCCGTAGTGCTCGCGGCCCCAGGCGATGAAGGTTTCCAGCATGCGCCGGAGTACCTGGGCGGTCGGTGCGGCGAGGTCTTCGCGGTAGCCGAAGGGTGCGTGCTCATCCATGTAGTTGCACTGCGCGAGTTCCAGCTGCACCGCATGCACGTTGTCCTGCGGCTGGCCGTAGTGGCGGGTGATGTGGCCGCCCTTGAAGCGGCCGTTGAGGATGTGGCGATAGGCCGGCGCGTCGGCGCACACCGCCACCAGTCGCTCGGCCAGTTGCGCGTCGCAGCTGGCGCCGCTGTTGGTGCCGATGTTGAAGTCCGGCAACTTGCCGTCGAACAGGTGCGGGATGACCGAGGCGATCGAGTGGGCATCCCACAGCAGCGCGTAGCCGAATTCTGCCTTCAGCCGTGCGAGTTCGCCGGCCAGGGTCTGGTGATACGGCGTCCAGACTTCCTTGAGGTAACGCGCACGCTCTTCCGCGGAAGGCGCCTGCCCTTCCTTGAACAGCGGGCGGCCGTCGAACAGGGTGTCCGGGTAGAGGCCGGTGGTGGCCGTGCTGTACAGCGGCTTGTCGTCGGCCGGGCGATTGAGGTCGATGACATAACGCGAGTAGCCGGCGGCCAGGGTGCTGGCACCCAGTTCTTCGGCGAAGGCGTAAAGCTGCGGGATGTGCCAGTCGGTGTCGGCCAGCTCACGGGCCTCGTCGACCAGACCGGCTTCCACGGCCGGGGTCAGGCGCAGGCCGGGGTGCGGCATGCTGATGAGCAGTGGCACGCGGCCACGTTTGAATTCGAGAACGTTATTCATGGGTAGTTATCTCCACACCCAGCGAGATGAGTTCATTTTCGTGCTGAAAGTCTGTGCCAATGCTTCCCCCTCACCCCAGCCCTCTCCCAGGGGGAGAGGGGGCCGTCCGTACCGGCTTACAGCAAAGCGTCATCCTGCACCGAACAGTCCCCTCTCCCGCTTGAGGAGCGGGGCGCGCAGCCAGGGTTAGGGTGAGGGGCTCTTGATCTTCAAGGACGGGGCATGGCCTTGATTGCGCGCAGGGAGCGCTCCTACAGGTCGAGTCCGTTACACCCGAAACGCCCGCACCGCCGTATGCAATGCCCCGCCCAGTTCCTGCAGCTGCTCGCCCTGGCTGCGTCCCTGGCCGATCAGGCGCAGGTTCTGGCTGCCCAACTCGTGGATGCGCTCGCTATGCGAGCGGATCTCGCTGACCGCGCCGCTCTGCTGCGCGGAGCTTTCGGCGATGCGTTCGGCCATGCTGGCGATGGTGCGGATGGCGCCGACCACTTCGTCCAGCGCGCCCTCGGCTGCGCCGGCCTGGTTGGCGGTGATTTCCGCATGCTCGACCTGGCTACGCATCGCTTCCACCGATTGCCGCGCGGCCTGTTGCAGACGTTTGGTGAGCTGCTGGATTTCCTCGGTGGCGCCGGCGGTGCGCAAGGCCAGAGAGCGCACTTCCTCGGCCACCACGGCGAACCCGCGGCCTTGTTCACCGGCGCGCGCGGCCTCGATGGCGGCGTTGAGCGCCAGCAGGTTGGTCTGATCGGCGATGGAGCGGATCACCCCCAGCACGTTGCCGATGGTGGCCGATTCCTCCGCCAGGTTCTCGATGGCCTGGGCGTTGCTCTGCACTTCGTCCACCAGCGCGCGCATGCCATTGAGGCTGTTGCCGATGACCTGCTGCCCCTGTTCGACGGCCATGCCGGCGGCATGGCTGGCCGAGGCCGCCTGGCTGGCGTCGCCGGCCACCTGCTGGATGGCCGCTTCCATATCGCCCAGCGCGTCGCGGATTTCCCCGGTGTCGCTGGCCTGGCGCTCGGCGCCGGCGTGCAGTCCGCCGCTGAGTTCGGCCAGGGCGCGGCTGCTGCCGGCCACTTCCTCGGCGCGCTGGTGGATAGTGCCGACCAGGGTGCCGAGGAAGTCGCGCAGGCGATTCAGCGATTCCTGCAGTTCCACCAGGTCGCGGGTACGGGTGTTCAGCGCGATGGGGGTGGCGAAGTCCCCGCGCGCCCAGGTCGAGAGCGCCGGGACCAGTTGACCGAGCACGCGCGCCAGGCGACGTTGCAGGGTGTCGATGAGCAGCGCGGTGGCGAGGATCAGAGCGATTAGCGCGCCCTGGATGATGCGTACCTGCGTCTGGATCTTCGAGCGCTCCTCGCGCACCTGCGGCTCCAGCGTCGCCAGGGCCTGCTGCACGGCGCCCAGGCGCTGGGCGGTGGCGTTGGCCAGCTGCTGGCGCTGGGCGATCAGTTGGCGGGTGCGGTTGAGTTCGTCGGGGTAGCGGCGCAATACGCTGGCGAGGTCGCGCTTGAGGGTGACGCCGCGATCCTCGCTCTGCGCCTCGCCGGCCGGCCGGGATTCCAGGCCCATCATCGCGGCGAAGTCGTCCGAGGCAGAGGCCTGCTGTTCCAGCACGCCGAGTAGCGGCAGGGCGTCGATGCGCTCGGCCAGCTGGCGCAGGGTTTCCAGCTCGCGCTGGATATCCTCGGCCAGCGCCGGGTTGCCGCTTTCCACCAGCTTGGCGCGCGCGTGGGCCAGGCGTGTCAGGTGCAGGCCGGCCTGCAGTAGCGGGGTACGGTACTCGGCGGCGGTAGGGTTCTGGCTGGCGTCGGCATAGGTGCCGAGCTGGTCCAGCGCGGCCAGCAGGTCACGCTCGGCCTGCAGCAGCAGACCCTGCGGATCACCCGCCAGCTTGCCGGCGGCGAGCAACTGGTTGCCGCTGAACTGGTGCAGTTCGTCGAGGCTCTGGCCGAGCAATTGGCTGAGGCTGTCCGGCAGTTGCGGCAGCTCCGCGGCCAGTTCGTCCAATGCCTGCTGCGCGGCTTTCTGCTTGAGTGCGTCGCCGCTGGCGAGGTACGCCTGGATGTTCTGCGCCACCTTGCGCTCGAAGCCCTGGGAGAGTTCCAGGTAGCGGTCCATCAGCGTGAAGGGGCGCTCCAGCGCGCGTTGCGACCACCACAGGGTGGCGCCCAGCGCGAGACACACGAGCAGGAGCAGGACGGTGTTGAGGTTGGTGAGCAGCTTGAGGCGCATGGCAGGTCTCGACCGACAGCGAAAAAACGGCGAGCCCTGAACCTATTGCAGTTTGGTTACTGGCTGATGACACGGTGCCAGCATTTGGTCGGAATGTGTCGCGGCAGAGCGCCGCGCTGCCACTGCTGGGTGTTACTTGAAGACCTCGACGCGATTGCGGCCACCGTGCTTGGCGGTGTACAGCGCCTCGTCGGCCTGCTTGGCGAGGGTCTTGATGTCCATCTCCTCGCCGAGTTCGGCGATGCCGCAGCTGAAGGTGCAGGAGAGGTCATGGGGTTGCGCCGGATAGTGGATCTCGGCGAAGCGCTGGCGGATTTCCTCCAGTACCTTGCGCGCCGACTCGGCGTCGGTGTCCGGCAGCACCACGGCGAATTCCTCGCCGCCGTAGCGGCCGATGTGATCGGTCTTGCGCAGGCGCTGCTTGAGGAACAGCGCCAGGCTCTTGATCACCCGGTCGCCCATGGGGTGGCCGTAGGTGTCGTTGACCCGCTTGAAGTGGTCGATATCGAGCATCGCGAAGGTCAGCGGGCGCTCGTCGCGGCGGGCGCGGAAGCGAGCGTCATCCAGCAGCTGCAGGGTATGGGTGTGGTTGTACAGGCCGGTCAGGCTGTCGCGCACCATCCGCGCTTTGAGGCTGCGGGCGCGGGCGGCGCGGTTGCGCACGGTGGCGATCAGGTGGCGCGGCTTGATCGGCTTGGTGAGGAAGTCGTCGCCGCCTTCGCTCATGGCGTCCAGCTGCTTGTCCAGGTCGTCCTCGGCGGACAGGTAGATGATCGGCACGCTGACATGGCGCTCGTGCTGGCGTATCACCTTGGCCAGCTCGGTGCCCAGGCACTCGGGCATGTACATGTCGAGGATGATCAGGTCCGGCTGAAACTCGGCCAGCTCGGCCATCACCGACAGCGGCGCAGTAAGGGCGCGGGTGACGATGCCGGCGCTGTTGAGGACCATCTCGGTGTGCGCGGCCTGGGCGCGGGAGTCGTCGACGATCAGCACGCGGAACGGCTCGTAGTGCGCCACGCGGGTCAGCGTCTCGATCTTCTCCAGCAGGCCGGAAGCGTCCAGGGCGCCGCTGAAGAAGTCCTGGCCACCGGCGCGGGCGGCCGCCAGGCGGGTCGGGGTGTCGGTTTCCTCATGGCTGAAGAACAGCACCGGCAGCTTCTGCTTGAGGCCGGCCTGGGCTTCGTCAGCCAGGGCCAGGCCCTGGCCGTTGGCAAAGTCGATTTCCATGACGATGGCTGCCGGATGGCGGTCGGCCATGGCGGCACGGAAGGCGTTGGCATGCTCGCAGGGCTGCGCGGCCATGCCGAAGAACTCCAGCTGCTGGGCCAGGCGCTCAGCGCGCTCAAGGTCCTGCAGGGCCAGGTAGACCGGCTTGCGCAGCGGCGGCAGGTGGGTATGTTCGAACTGGTCGCCATGGCGCAGGCCGGTGCGCGACAGGCGCTGCATCAGCCGGTTCAGCTCGGTGATCAGCTCGCTGGAGAGGCGCCCGCGGTTGTCCTGCACGGCGCGCAGGCATTGGTCGATGGCCTTGGCGAGGTCGGCGTGCTCGGCCTGCTCGAAGCGTTCGGCATAGCGCTGCAGGCGCAGGCAGGCCTCGGCCAGCTCGGCCATGCCGACGCTGTTCCACTCCGAGCGCGACAGGCGCTGCCAGACCTCCAGCAGGTGGCGGGCCTGGTGTATCACCCGCTGGGCGAAGTGATGCTTGAGGCGGTCGAGGGATGGATCGTCGAGCTCGGTCATCGCGCGCTTCTTTATAGGGCCGTACCGGCGGCCTGCGGGGCGAATATGTTTCCGCCGTGATACACACTGATGGCCCTATGCTACCAATCCTTGATGGCAATAACAGTGCCTTCGGTCAAACATCTCAAGCTTTGTAATTCGCACCATTACCTAGCACCATGCGCAGGGTAGGCTGCGCTGGCCTGCCCGGGTGCGGCATGCTTGCGCAGCGAGGCCTAAAATCGCGGCACCCTGGGGCCGGTTGTGGGTCCAAGCTATCTTCGAATTCGGGACATCAAGGAACTTGCCATGTGGAACTGGAAGAAACGCGGCTCCGTGCGTGATCGCGTGGATGACACGGTAGACAATGCACGCGCCTACTTCGGCGGCCCCTGGCTGGGTCGCGTGCTGGGCGGCCTGCTGGGTGCCTACCTGGTGGTCTGCGGGGTGATCGGCTGGTACTGGAGCCAGGAACCGGATCTGTTCCCCGTGCAGCAGAACGCCCAGGCCGCCGCCGAGCGCGCCGGCCGGCAGATGGTGGTGGGCTACACCACGGTGGAAACCCTCAAGGAAGTGGTCGCCACCATCCTCAACAAGCCGGGCGGCTACCTGTCCAACGACATCTTCCCGCCGGGCGTCTGGCTGGACAACATGCCCAGCTGGGAATATGGCGCCCTGGTCCAGGTGCGCGACCTGTCCCGCGCGCTGCGCAAGGACTTCGCCCGCTCCCAGTCGCAGTCCACCGAGGACGCCGACCTGGCGCGCGCCGAGCCGCGCTTCAACTTCGACAACAAGAGCTGGGCGCTGCCGTCCTCGGAGTCCGAGTACGCCGAAGGCATCAAGTCCCTGGACCGCTACCTCGGCCGCCTGTCCGCCGATCCGGCCGGCGCGCAGTTCTACGCCCGCGCCGACAGCCTGAACAACTGGCTGGGTGACGTCTCCACCCGCCTGGGCTCGCTGTCCCAGCGCCTCTCGGCCAGCGTTGGCCGGGTCAAGCTGAACACCAACATCACGCCGATGCAGCCGGTCGCGCCCGGCCAGGCGCCGCAGGTCGAGGAAGTGGTCCAGGAAACCCCCTGGATGCAGATCGACAACGTGTTCTACGAAGCCCGTGGCCAAGCCTGGGCGCTGTCGCACATCCTGCGTGCCATCGAGGTGGACTTCGCCGACGTGCTGGCGAAGAAGAACGCTACCGTCAGCGTGCGCCAGATCATCCGTGAACTGGAGGCCGCCGAGGCGCCGCTGTGGAGCCCGATGGTCCTCAACGGCAGCGGCTTCGGCGTGCTGGCCAACCACTCGCTGGTGATGGCCAACTACATCTCCCGCGCCAACGCCGCGATCATCGACCTGCGCCAGCTGCTGGCCCAGGGCTGATCGATGGAAGGCATCAGCCGCAAGGAGGCCGCCCACCGGGCGGCCTCGGACGCCGAGAAGATCGCCTGGGTCGACGATGACGACCAGTTGCTGGGCAGCCTGCCGCGCGCCGAACTGCGCGCGCGCGGGCTGATCGGCCGGGGCACCTTCATCCTGCTGTTCAACTCTGCCGGCGAGCTGTGCGTGCACCGCCGTACCCTGAGCAAGGCGGTCTACCCCGGCTACTGGGACCCGGCAGCCGGCGGCATGGTCCAGGCCGAGGAAAGCTACGCCGAGTCCGCCGCCCGCGAGCTGGAGGAAGAGCTGGGCATCGCCGGCGTCGAGTTGCGTCCCCACGGCACGTTCTTCTTCGACCAGCCGGACAACCGCCTCTGGTGCGCGGTGTTCTCCGCCGTTTCCGATGCGCCGCTGACATTGCAGCCCGAGGAAGTGCTGGAAGCGAAATTCATCGACCCGCACCAGGCGCTGGCCGAGGCCAAGGCGGGCACACCTTATTGCCCGGATTCGCTGGCGGCGTTGCGCAAGTACCTGGTCAGTTTCTGACGTCGGGTTGCTTTTCGTAGTAGCGAGCCTGCTCGCGAACTGAGCCCCGCTGCGGGGTTTGTTCGCGAGCAGGCTCGCTCCTACAGGCACCCCAAGACTCCGGCCGGGTTGGGCATGTCGCCAAACCACCGATCAATGACGCATTTTCGCTCTTAGCATTTGCCTCCAATGCTGCTAAATTGCGCGACCTTTCCGGCAGGGTCCTCCGCCGGGAATTGCGCAGCCCCTGCCTGAGTGGGGCGTCGCGGTCGGTACCCGCCGGCCATTCGTTGACCTGGCCCGAAGAGGCCAATCCTGGGGAAACGCCCGGTGGTCAAGAAAGCATCCTCCCTGTCCGCCCTCGGCGGGCTCGTCTACTCCACTGATTCCGGCCGGCATTGCCCGGACTGCAATCAGCCCGTTGGCGCGTGCATCTGCAAGCAGGCCGAAATTCCGGCCGGCGATGGCATCGCTCGCGTGCGTCGTGAAACCAAGGGCCGCGGTGGCAAGACCGTGACCACGGTGACCGGCGTGCCGCTGGCGGCCGATGCGCTGAAAGACCTGGCGACCGCGCTGAAGAAGCGCTGCGGCACGGGTGGCGCGCTGAAGGACGGCATCATCGAAATCCAGGGCGACCACGTCGACCTGCTGCTCGAAGAGCTGACCAAACGCGGCCTCAAGGCGAAGAAATCCGGCGGCTGAGCCGTCTCTCCCGAACGATTCTCCTCTGCAGAGAAGGGGTTCCAGGCGATGTGCGTTGCGTGCATTGCCGGCAAGCCCTTTCCCTAGATGGGAGATTTATCGGCGCGCCCTGGGCGTGTCGTCGGATTTTCCTAAACTTACCGCCAACCCCGGCGGTCAACACGGCAACGTCACGAGGCCCGGCTAGGTTTACACCACCAGGCTTTGACGACTCACCCGCACGCCGGGCGGGCGCCTGCACACATTCGCGCAATTCATTCGTGCTACTTGAGGAGACCACCCCGCATGGCCGCTAGACGGACCCGCAAAGACGACGGCAGCAACTGGACCGTGGCAGACAGCCGCAGCATCTACGGAATTCGCCACTGGGGCGCTGGCTACTACGCCATCAACGACGCCGGTAACGTGGAAGTTCGCCCGCAGGGCGCCGATGCCCAGCCGATCGATCTGCACGGGCTGGTCGAGCAGCTGCGCGAGGCCGGCCTGTCGCTGCCGCTGCTGGTGCGTTTCCCGGACATCCTGCAGGACCGCGTGCGCAAGCTCACCGGCGCCTTCGATGCCAATATCGCGCGTCTGGAATACACCAGCCGCTACACCGCGCTGTACCCGATCAAGGTGAACCAGCAGGAAGCGGTGGTGGAAAGCATCATTGCCACGCAGAACGTCTCCATCGGCCTGGAGGCCGGCTCCAAGCCAGAGCTGATGGCCGTGCTGGCGCTGGCGCCCAAGGGCGGCACCATCGTCTGCAATGGCTACAAGGACCGCGAGTTCATCAAGCTGGCGCTGATGGGGCAGAAGCTCGGCCACAACGTGTTCATCGTGATCGAGAAGGAATCCGAGGTGCAGCTGGTGATCGAGGAAGCCGCCGTGATCGGCGTGCTGCCCCAGGTCGGCCTGCGCGTGCGCCTGTCCTCGCTGGCGTCCTCCAAGTGGGCCGATACCGGCGGCGAGAAGGCCAAGTTCGGCCTGTCCGCCGCGCAGCTGCTGTCGGTGGTCGAGCGCTTCCGCGCGGCTGGGCTGGACCAGGGCGTGCGCCTGCTGCACTTCCACATGGGCTCGCAGATCGCCAACCTGGCCGACTACCAGCACGGCTTCAAGGAAGCCATCCGCTACTACGGCGAACTGCGTGCCCTCGGCCTGCCGGTGGACCACGTGGACGTCGGCGGCGGCCTGGGCGTGGACTACGACGGCACCCACTCGCGCAACGCCAGCTCGATCAACTACGACATCGACGACTACGCCGGTGTGGTGGTGGGCATGCTCAAGGAATTCTGCGACGCGCAAGGCCTGCCGCACCCGCACATCTTTTCCGAGAGCGGCCGCGCGCTGACCGCGCACCACGCGGTGCTGATCACCCAGGTCACCGACGTCGAGCGCCATAACGACGAAGTGCCGAAGATCACCGACCTCGCCGAGCAGCCGGAGATCGTCCAGTGGCTGGCCGACCTGCTCGGCCCGACCGATGCCGAGATGGTCACCGAGACCTACTGGCGCGCCACCCACTACATGAGCGACGCCGCTGCGCAGTACGCCGAGGGCAAGATCAGCCTGGCGCAGAAGGCCCTGGCCGAGCAGTGCTACTTCGCCATCTGCCGCCGCCTGCACAACCAGCTCAAGGCACATCAGCGTTCGCACCGTCAGGTGCTCGACGAGCTCAACGACAAGCTTGCCGACAAGTACATCTGCAACTTCTCGGTGTTCCAGAGCCTGCCCGACACCTGGGCCATCGGCCAGGTGCTGCCGATCCTGCCGATCCACCGCCTGGGCGAGGAGCCGACCCGCCGCGCGGTGCTGCAGGACCTGACCTGCGACTCCGACGGCAAGATCACTCAATACGTCGACGAGCAGAGCATCGAGACCAGCATGCCGGTGCACGATGTGAAGGAAGGCGAGGACTACCTGATCGGCACCTTCCTGGTCGGCGCCTACCAGGAAATCCTCGGCGACATGCACAACCTGTTCGGCGATACCGATTCGGTGAACGTCTACCAGAACGCCGACGGCAGCTACTACCACGCCGGCATCGAGACCCACGACACCATCGAGGACATGCTGCGCTACGTGCACCTGTCGCCCGAGGAGCTGATGACCCACTACCGCGACAAGGTGGCCGGGGCCAAGCTCACCGTGCGCGAGCGCACGCAATTCCTCGACGCCCTGCGTCTGGGGTTGACCCGGTCGGCTTACCTGTCGTCCTGATGGAGTAGCAGTCCGCGAGAGAAAAGCCCCGCATCAGCGGGGCTTTTTTTCTTCAGGGGCGTCCCAGAAAGCTAGGTTGTAGGGCAACTCTTGTTAAGTATTGAGATTCTTCCTTGAAGTTGCTTGACCACTTTGAATTGATTTTCTCCGCACCAGTATTGGCAGGGCCAGAATACGCTGGCGCTTTCAGTAGGGACCCATTATGAACAAGGCACCTTTGGCTACTACCACAAAGACTGGTGAAAAATGTCCAGTGAGTGGTATCTGGACGTCTGAAAACTCTCCTTCCAGGGCCGTGCCGATTGCGAAGGGGAACGTAATGCCTTCTCACAATGGAATAGCGGTTGTATGGCGCTTAATTCAACACGCTTAAGGGGGCGGTGTAAGGGTGCCTTAGTCAATGTGCCCCACCAATGTGGGGCACATTGAGGCCTGCAATGGCCTCTGCATATGGTCTGGAGAAGCGTCCAGGTCTCAGTCGCCGCGTAACTCAAAACTTGGGAAAAGCGCTGCTAGCTGCTGCCAAAGCTCCTGGGTTCCTTGAGGAGCTGGTTTGGCAATCAACTGACGATCAAATTGCCGTCCGCTTCGTGCCAACTGCACCACGAACCTCTCCACCCCCGCCTTGCGCAGATGCAGCGCCAACTGACGCAAGCGCTCCAGATCGAACAACTGCCAATGCACGGTCGTCCGGCATTCGTGGTTCACGCCGCTCTCCAGCAACAGTTCCAGGCTGCGCCAGTTGGCTAGTCCACTGCGTTTTACGCCGGTGATGGCGTCCATGTTCTCGGCCAGCCCCTTCACGTCGAACCCGACCCAGTCTGCCTGGGGCAGTGCACGGGCAAAGGAATCCGGACGGATACCGGCGCTGTGCAGGCCGATGCGAAACCCCATCTCGCGGACGTTCGCCATGGCATCGGGCAGGGCGTTCTGCAACGTTGCTTCGCCGCCGCTGAAGACGACGCCCTGCAACAATCCCTGGCGACGACGGAGGAAGGCGAGGATGTCGTCCCAGTGGATTTCCGCTGGGCCCCGCGCCGGGATCAGCCCCGGGTTGTGGCAGTACCGGCAGCGCCACGCGCAGCCCTGGCAGAACAGCACGCAGGCGAGCAGGCCGGGATAGTCGAGGGTAGTCAGGGGCACCAGGCCCCCGACCCTGAGCGTGGCGCTCATCGCGTCTCGCGGAAGTGGCGGCGCTCGCGGTGCTCGGATTGCTTGCCGGCGTTGAAGGCCGACACCGGGCGGTGATAACCCATTACGCGGGTCCACACCTCGCAGCGCTGGCGCTGGCTTTCGGGCAATTGGTTCGCGGTCATCGGTAGTGCTCCTTTTTGCGGGGATGAAAGTGAACGGAGGATCAGCCGCCACAGCAGCTCTTGGGCGCGGCCTTCTGCAGCGCGGCTTCGTCGCACCTCGGGCAGAACTCGTGTTCGCCGGCGAGGTAGCCGTGTACGGGGCAGATGGAGAAGGTCGGCGTCACCGTCAGGTAGGGTAGGCGGAAGCGCCCGAGGGCGGTGCGCACCAGGGTCTTGCAGGCCTCGGCGCTGGAGATGCGTTCGGCCATGTACAGGTGCAGCACGGTGCCGCCGGTGTACTTGCACTGCAGCGCGTCCTGCAGCTCCAGCGCCTCGAACGGATCGTCGGTGAGGCCCACCGGCAACTGCGAGGAGTTGGTGTAGTAGGGCGCATCCGGCGTGCCGGCCTGGAGGATGCCGGCGTGGCGCTTGCGGTCCTCGCGGGCGAAGCGGTAGGTGGTGCCTTCGGCCGGGGTGGCTTCGAGGTTGTAGAGGTGGCCGCTGTCTTCCTGGAAGCGCACCAGTCGCGCCCGTACATGGTCCAGTAGCTCCAGTGCGATCTGCCGGCCGGACTCGGTGTGCAGGCCTTCGCGGCCACCGGTGAAGTTGCGCACCATCTCGTGCAGGCCGTTCACACCGATGGTGGAGAAGTGATTGCGCAGGGTGCCGAGGTAACGTTTGGTGTACGGGTAGAGCCCGGCATCCATGTGCTGCTGGATGACCTTGCGCTTGACCTCCAGGCTGTCGAAGGCCAGCTCCAGCAGGTAGTCGAGCTGGGCGTAGAGGGCGGCAGCGTCGCCGCGATGGCGATAGCCCAGGCGCGCGCAGTTGAGGGTCACCACGCCCAGCGAACCGGTCTGCTCCGCCGAGCCGAACAGCCCATTGCCGCGCTTGAGCAGCTCGCGCACGTCCAGTTGCAGGCGGCAGCACATGGAGCGCACCTGGTTGGGCTGCATATCCGAATTGACGAAGTTCTGGAAGTACGGCAGGCCGTAGCGCGCGGTCATCTCGAAGAGGCGCGTGGCGTTGTCGCTGTCCCAGGGGAAATCGTGGGTGATGTTGTAGGTCGGGATCGGGAAGGTGAACACCCGGCCGTGGGCGTCGCCGGCCTGCATCACTTCGATGTAGGCGCGGTTGATCAGGTCCATCTCGGCCTGCAGGTCGCCGTAGGCGAACGGCATCTCCACGCCGCCGACGTAGGGAACCTGCTCGCGCAGGTCTTCCGGGCAGACCCAGTCGAAGGTCAGGTTGGTGAAGGGCGTCTGGGTGCCCCAGCGCGACGGCACGTTGAGGTTGTAGATGAACTCCTGCAGCGCCTGGCGCACCTGTTGATAACTCAGGCCGTCCTTGCGCACATAGGGCGCGAGGTAGGTGTCGAAGGAGCTGAAGGCCTGGGCGCCGGCCCACTCGTTCTGCAGTGTGCCGAGGAAGTTGACCATCTGCCCCAGCGCGCTGGACAGGTGCTTCGGCGGCCCTGCCTCGACCCGCCCCGGTACACCGTTCAGGCCTTCGCTGAGCAGGGTGCGCAGCGACCAGCCGGCGCAGTAGCCGGCGAGCATGTCGAGGTCGTGGATGTGCAGGTCCGCCTCGCGGTGGGCGACGGCGATGCCCTCGCTGTACACCTCGTCCAGCCAGTAGTTGGCGGTGACCTTGCCCGACACGTTGAGGATCAGCCCGCCCAGGGAGTAACCCTGGTTGGCGTTGGCGCGCACCCGCCAGTCTTCGCGCGACAGGTATTCGTTCATCGAAGCGGCGACATCCACCAGCGTCTTGCGCTCGCGCCGCAGGCGTCCGTGGCGTTCGCGGTAGACGATGTAGGCGCGCGCGGTGGGGTAGTGGCCGGCTTCCATCAGGGCGCGCTCGACCACGTCCTGCACCTGTTCCACGTCGAGATCATTCTGCGCGGGCAGGCGCGCCAGCACGCGGCGGGTCAGCTCCTGGGCGTGGGGCGCGGAGAACTCGCCGCTGGCTTCGCCGGCGGCGGCAATGGCGCGTTCGATCTTGCTCGGGTCGAAGACTACGGCGTTGCCATTGCGCTTGCGCAGGCTGGCGGGAAGGGGGGCGGTCCGTGTCAGAGGCATTGGCTGGATTCCACAACATGATGTGTCTCGATTTATTCAAGACAACAAGATGTTGTGGAAATCTAACGACTTCGTCTGAAGGGAAATTGACCTCGGTCAACGTCACCTGTCAGCCAAGTTTCGCCATCGGAGGTATTGACCGCTGCTCGGCGTGAATCAGTCCAGCAACGGCGCCAACCGCTCTGCCAGGCGTCCTGCGAGCTTCTCGTCGCTGACGTTGGTGAAGCTCATGAGCAGTGCCGGCTCGCGCCTGGCCTCCACGCACCAGGCGTTCAGCGCTTGCAGACCGAGACCGTCCGCGTGGGCGCGGCGGGCGACGGCGAGGTCATCCTGTTCCAGCGCGCCGACCAGGTGCAGGCCCCCGGGCGTGTCGGCGAAGCGCAGGCGCTCGCCGAGGCGATCTTCCAGCGCGCTGCGCAACCACTGGCGGCGCAGTGCGTAAAGCGTGCGGGTGCGCTTGAGGTGACGGGCGAAATGGCCTTCCTGCATGAAGTCGCAGAGGGTCGCCTGGAGCAGCTCGGCGCAGCCTGAGGTGAATACCTGCTGGGTGCGCACGAAGTCTTCCACCAGTTCCGCCGGTACCACGAGATAGCCCAGGCGCAGCGCCGGGTAGAGCACCTTGCTGAAGGTGCCGGTGTAGAGCACGCGGCCTGCGCGGTCGAGGCTTTTCAGCGCCGGCAGGGGGAAGCCGGCATAGCGGTATTCGCTGTCGTAGTCGTCCTCGACGATCCAGGCGCCGCTGCTCGCCGCCCAGTCCAGCAGGGCCAGGCGCCGCGGCAGGCTGAGGGCGACGCCGGTGGGGCTTTGCTGCGACGGCGTGATCAGGGCGAAGCGCGCATCCGGCGCGCGGGCAATGCCGTCCTCCACACGCAGGCCGTCTGCATCCACCGCGACCGGCACCGGCACGCCGCCGGCGCGGCGCAGCAGTTCGCGGCCGCGCGGGTAGCCGGGGTCCTCGTGCCAGAAGCGCTGGCCGGGCTCCAGCAAAGTGCGGCTGATCAGGTCCAGCGCACCCTGGTAACCCGCGCAGATGAATACCTGTGCCGGGTCGCAGGCGATGCCGCGGGAGATGCCCAGGTAGCCCGCCACCGCCTCGCGCAGCGGGCCGTAGCCGCAGGGTTCCGGGTATGCCAGCATCGAGGCGCCCTGCTGGCGCAGGCGGCGTGCGCACAGGCGTGACCAGAGCGCGCGGGGGAAGGCGTCCAGCGCCGGCACGCCGAGCTGGAACGGCCGCAGGGCTGGGCCGTGGGCGATCAGGCCGGGCAGACTGCGCTCTACGGTCGCAGGGGGGGCGACGATGGGCAGGGCAGCCTCCGTGCGGCCGGCGAGTTGCGGGGAGACCACGGTGCCGGCCGGCCCGCGCGCTAGCAGGTAGCCTTCGCTGGTCAGCAACTGGTAGGCCAGTTCGACGGTGCCGCGCGCCACGCCCAGGTCGCCGGCCAGCCCTCGTACTGGGGGCACCCGCTCGCCCGGCCGCAGTGCGCCACGGGTGATGGCGTCGCGGATGCGCCCATAGAGCTGCCGATAGATCGGCAGGCCATGGGCGGGGGGCCGCCGGCGGGGGGCCACGCGGCCCGGGCGGCACCGGC
>OGQD01000521.1_pt1 | contig 28565 bp, 25 predicted proteins | sample 1553091 | NCBI WGS metagenome assembly OGQD01 (sample SAMEA2580290, study PRJEB22360) | human gut metagenome | biome: human gut; feature: human-associated habitat; material: faeces | place: Denmark | collected 2008/2010
CCCCTGGGAGCGTTCCGGGCGGCCCGCCGGGGGCGAGCTTCCAGCCGCGCGCAGGGCGATCCGCCGGCAGCGCGACGCGGATCAGGCCACCGAAATAGCCCAGCTCCGCCAGCTCGCAGCGCCATTCGCTGCCCTCGCCGTTGCGCAGTACGGCGCGCCGATCGGCCGGCGCCAGGCGCGCTTCGAAGCGGCGCTCCAGGTGCAGCAGTTGTTGGCGCTGGAAGCGCGTGCTGCCGGCGGCGCTGCGTGGCAGAGGCTCGCCGAGCAGGAACGGGTTGTAGAGCCGCGCACAGGCATCGCGGCGTTCGAACTGGGCAAGGTGGTCGGCGTCGTGGATCAACGCAAACTCGGCATCGGCGCACGCGTGGGCGAACTCGGCGTGTTCCCACGGCTGGGTGAAATGGTCGTACTCGCCGGCCAGCACCAGGGTTGGGCATTGCGGGTGACGTTCGAAGCCGCCGAAGGCCAGCAGGCGCTGGCTGTTCTGCCGGTAGCGTTCGATTTCCGCTGGTGTCAGGCGCTGCAGCTGGCGCAACAGGGCCTTGCGGAACACCGGGGATACACCGGTATCGCCCAGGCGCAGTGGATTGATCAGGCCGGTCAGCACGCCATGGGCGAAGGGCTCCTGCTCGCCCAGTTCCAGGCGCGCCAGGGCTTCGACCAGCAGGGCGCGGGCGCCGGGTCGGCCGAAGGCGGTGATGCCCGCCAGCAGCAGGCGACCACAGCGCGCCGGGTGGCGGGCGGCGAACAGCGCTGCCAGCGCCGAGCCGTACGACAACCCGATCGGCATCAGGGGCGGCAATTGCAGGGTTTCGGCGAAAACGGCGATGAGGTCGGCCAGGTCTTCCAGGCTCAGCTGGGGCGCCAGTTGCAGGTTGCCGCCCTGGCTGGGCAGGTCGAGGAGGATCACCGGGTGCCCGGCGAGCAGCTCGGAAACCTCGCTGGCGAAGGAGCGGAAGCTCTGGAAGGCACCGCCCAGCAGCAGGACCGGCGGGCGGGTGTCATCTTCCCTGGAGGAAAAGGCCTGGTAGTGCAGTTGCCAACCGTCCAGTTCCAGCACCGCCGGGGCGGCGGTCAGGGCCTGGGCGCTGTAATCGGTGCGATAGCGCATGGCAGTTCTCCGGCGGTGGGCCGCCTCTTGTTGTTCTTCCCTGGCGTGCCTCCCTGGCTATGCGATCGCAACGGGGGCAATGAGCCATGCTTGCAAGGTAACCAGCCGATACGAATTTGGTTACCCAACCTTCGGGCGGCAGAAGCGGGCGGGGGATGGGCGGATGTCACCGTTTGGCCGATGGGGCGTGGCGTGGGAGGGGGTTGGCGTTACGTGCGGTGCGCCGCTGACCGGCCGGCTGCTGTGGCTGGCCGCTGAGGGGGCGCTCCCGCTATACTTGCGCATTTCCCTCACGCAGACGCGTTTGATCATGACCGAGTCCGTTCTCGACTATATGAGCCGCCTGGGCCGCGCCGCCCGTGAAGCGTCGCGCGTCGTCGCGCGCGCCACGACCGCGCAGAAGAACCAAGCCCTGCTGGCCGCTGCCGATGCCCTGGATGCCGCCCGCGCCCAGCTGACCGAAGCCAACGAGCAGGATCTGGCCAATGGCCGTGCCAATGGTCTGGAGCCAGCCATGCTGGACCGCCTGGCCCTGACTCCGGCACGCATCGACGACATGATCGAGGGCCTGCGTCAGGTCGCCACGCTGCCGGACCCGATCGGCGAGATCCGCGACATGCGCTATGTGCCGTCCGGTATTCAGCTGGGCAAGATGCGCGTGCCGCTGGGCGTGGTGGGGATCATCTACGAGTCCCGTCCGAACGTGACCATCGACGCCGCCAGCCTGTGCCTGAAGTCGGGCAACGCCACCATCCTGCGCGGCGGCTCCGAGGCGATCCATTCCAACCAGGCGATTGCCGCGTGCATCCAGACGGGCCTGGCCAAGGCCGGCCTGCCGGCCAGCGTCGTGCAGGTGGTGGAAACCACCGACCGCGCCGCCGTCGGCGCGCTGATCACCATGCCCGAGTACGTGGACGTCATCGTTCCGCGCGGCGGCAAGGGCCTGATCGAGCGCATCAGCCGCGATGCCAAGGTGCCGGTGATCAGGCACCTGGACGGCATCTGCCACGTCTACATCGACGTCGCCGCCGATCTGGACAAGGCCATCCGCGTCGCCGACAACGCCAAGACCCAGCGCTATGCGCCGTGCAACACCATGGAGACGCTGCTGGTGCACGCCGGCATTGCCGACCGCGTGCTGCCGCCGCTGGCCGCCATCTACCGCGACAAGGGCGTGGAACTGCGTGGCGACGCCGCCACCCGCGCGCTGCTGGGCGCCGACGTGCTGGAAGCCACCGAGGAAGACTGGCGCACCGAATACAACGCGCCGATCCTGTCGATCCGCATCGTCGACGGCCTGGATCAGGCCATCGAGCACATCAACACCTACGGCTCGCAACACACCGACGCGATCATCACCGAGAACTTCACCGATGCCCGCCGCTTCCTCACCGAAGTGGACTCGGCCTCGGTCATGGTCAACGCCTCGACCCGCTTTGCCGATGGCTTCGAGTACGGCCTGGGCGCGGAGATCGGCATTTCCACCGACAAGCTGCACGCCCGCGGTCCGGTCGGCCTGGAAGGGCTGACCAGCGAGAAGTACGTGGTGTTCGGCGACGGGCACGTGCGGACCTGATGAACAAGGCGCGTTCCCGGCGTGTCGGTCTGTTCGGCGGCACCTTCGATCCGGTGCACATCGGCCACCTGCGCAGTGCGCTGGAGATGGCGGAGCAGCTCGAATTCGACGAGCTGCGCCTGATCCCCAACTTCCGCCCGCCGCACCGCGACACCCCCCAGGTGCTACCTGCGCAGCGGCTGGCGATGGTCGAACTGGCGGTTGCCGGCGTAGACCCGCTGGTGGTCGATGACCGCGAGCTGAAGCGTGACAAACCCTCCTACACCATCGACACCCTGGAGTCGCTGCGTGGGGAGCTGGATGAGCAGGACCAGTTGTTCCTGCTGGTCGGCTGGGACGCATTCTGCGGCCTGCCGACCTGGCATCGCTGGGAAGAGTTGCTGGAGCACAGTCATATCGTCGTGCTGCAGCGCCCGGATGCCGACAGCGAGCCGCCGGAAGACCTGCGCGACCTGCTGGCGGCGCGCAGTGTTGCCGACCCGAAGGCGATGATCGGCCCCGCCGGGCAGATCACCTTCGTCTGGCAGACGCCGCTTGCAGTTTCCGCCACGCAGATCCGCCAACTCCTGTCGCAGGGGCGCTCGGTGCGCTACCTGGTGCCGGATGCGGTATTGAACTATATCGAGGCGCACGGCCTGTACCAGGCGCCCCACTGAACAAGTCAGAGAGTCATACATGCAAACCGAACAACTGGTCGAACTGACCATCGCCGCCCTGGAAGATCTCAAGGCGCAGGACATCACCGTCATCGACGTGCGCGAGAAGACCAGCATCACCGACGTCATGGTCATCGCCACCGGCGCCTCCAGCCGTCAGGTCAAGTCGCTGGCCGACAACGTGCTGGAAAAGGTCAAGGAACAGGGCGTGCGCCCGATCGGCAGCGAAGGCCAGGAAGGTGGCGAGTGGGTCCTGATCGACCTCGCCAACGTCGTGGTCCATGTCATGCAGCCGGCCACCCGCCAGTTCTACGACCTGGAGCGTCTGTGGCAGGGCGCCGAGCAGAGCCGCGCGTCCCACAGCGCCGAGTAAGCGTGCCGTGCGCCTGCGTCTGATCGCGGTTGGCTCGCGCATGCCGCGCTGGGTGGAAGAGGGCTGGGCGGAGTACGTCAAGCGCCTGCCCTCGGAGCTGTCCCTGGAACTGGTGGAAATCCCGTTGAACACGCGCGGCAAGAATGCCGACGTGGCACGGCTGATCCGCCAGGAAGGCGAGGCCATGCTGAGCAAGGTCCAGCCCGGGGAACGCATCGTCACCCTGGAAGTCGAAGGCAAGCCCTGGAGCACCCCCCAGCTGGCGCAGGAACTCGACCGCTGGCGCCTGGACGCGCGCACCGTCAACCTCATGGTCGGCGGGCCGGAAGGCCTGGCGCCGGAGGTCTGCGCGCGCAGCGAGCAGCGCTGGTCGCTGTCACCGCTGACCCTGCCGCACCCGCTGGTGCGCATCCTGGTCGGCGAGCAGATCTACCGCGCCTGGACAGTGCTGTCCGGGCACCCCTACCACAAGTAGTCGTAGCCGTTTTCGATGCCGCAGCCGATACAGCTCAAGGACCACGAGAAGGACGCCCGCCTGGTCCGCGCCCGCGTCATCGTCGGCGGGGTGGCGATCTTCCTGCTCGCCCTTGTGCTGGTGGCGCGTATGTATCACCTGCAGGTGACGCAGTACGACTACCACTCGACGCTGTCGGAGAACAACCGCGTCCACGTGCAGCCGATTCCGCCCAATCGTGGGCTGATCTTCGACCGCAACGGGGTGATCATCGCCGACAACCGTCCCAGCTTCAGCCTGACGATTACCCGCGAACGTACGGAGAACCTGCAGGATACGTTGAAGAACCTCGTCGAAATCCTCGGATTGACCGAGGAAGACAAGGCCATCTTCGAGAAGCGCATGAAGCAGGGGCGGCGGCCGTTCGAGCCGGTGCCGATCATGTTCGAGCTGTCCGAGGAGCAGATCGCCCGCATCGCGGTGAACCAGTACCGCCTGAACGGCGTCGACGTGGCCGCGCAATTCGTCCGCCATTACCCGCTGGGCGAGCACTTCGCCCACTCGGTCGGCTATGTCGGGCGGATCAACGAGGCGGAACTGAAGAAGCTCGACCCGGTGGCCTATTCGGGCACCCACCACATCGGCAAGACCGGCGTGGAAAAATTCTACGAGGATGCGCTGCACGGCACGGTTGGCTACGAGGAAGTCGAGACCAACGCCCGCGGTCGCGTCCTGCGCGTGCTCAAACGTACCGAGCCGGTCTCCGGCCGTGACATCGTGCTGAGCATCGACAGCAAGCTGCAGGCTGCCGCGGAAACCGCACTGGCCGGCCGCCGCGGCGCCATCGTGGCGATCCAGCCGTCCACCGGCGAGGTGTTGGCGATGGTCAGCCAGCCGGCCTACGACCCCAACCTGTTCGTCACCGGCATCAGTTTCAAGGATTACGCGGCGTTGCGTGACTCCGAAGATCGCCCTCTGTACAACCGCGTGCTGCGCGGCCTGTATCCGCCGGGCTCGACGGTGAAACCGGCGGTGGCCATTGCGGGGCTCGACGCGGGTGTGGTGACGCCCACCAGCCGTGTGTTCGACCCCGGCTTCTACCAATTGCCCAACTACGACCACAAGTACCGCAACTGGAACCGCACCGGCGACGGCTGGGTCACCCTGGAAACCGCGATCATGCGGTCCAACGACACCTACTTCTACGATCTCGCCCACAAGCTGGGGATCGATCGGCTGCACGACTACATGAGCAGGTTCGGCTTCGGCCAGCGCGTGGCCCTGGACATGTATGGCGAAGCTGACGGCCTGATGCCGTCCCGCCAGTGGAAGCGTGCCCTGCGCCGGCAGGCCTGGTTCCCGGGGGAAACCCTGATTCTGGGCATCGGCCAGGGCTACATGCAGTCCACCCCGCTGCAACTGGCGCAGATGACTGCGCTGCTGGCGAACAAGGGCAAGTGGATTCGCCCGCACCTGGCCAAGACCATCGACGGCAAGCCGCCGGTGGACGAAGACCCGATGCCGGACATCCAGCTCAAGGATCCGAACAACTGGAACCTGGTGGACTACGGCATGCAGCAGGTGGTCCACGGCGCCCGTGGTACCGCCCACAAGGTCGGCGCCACGTCCGTCTACCGCATTGCCGGCAAGTCCGGTACCGCGCAGGTCGTGGCGATCAAGCAGGGGGAGAAGTACAACCGCTCCAAGCTGCTGGAGCGCCATCGTGACCACGCGTTGTTCGTCGGCTTCGCCCCGGCGGACAATCCGCAGATCGCCGTGGCGGTGATGGTGGAGAACGGCGAGTCCGGCTCCGGCGTCGCCGCCCCGGTGCTCAAGGCCGTGACCGATGCCTGGCTGCTGGACGAGACCGGCAAGCTCAAACCCGAATACGCACCTCAGGCCACGGCGGAGGCGCCCAAACCATGACCAAGAACGGAAACTTCGACCGCACGCTGTCCAGCGAAGATGTGATGAAGCGGCGCTCCAGTCTGCTGCAGCGCCTGCATATCGACGGCCTGCTGCTGCTGTTGCTGGTGACCCTCGGCTCGGTCGGCCTGTTCGTCCTGTACTCTGCCAGCGGCAAGAGCTGGGACCTGCTGATCAAGCAGGCGTCTTCCTTCGGCCTGGGCCTGGGCGCGATGTTCGTGCTGGCACAGATCGAGCCGCGCTTCCTCGCTCGCTGGGTGCCGCTGGGCTACCTGATCGGCGTGGCCCTGCTGGTGGTGGTGGACGTGATGGGCCACAACGCCATGGGCGCGACCCGCTGGATCAACATTCCCGGGGTGATCCGCTTCCAGCCGGCGGAATTCATGAAGCTGCTGATGCCCATGACCATCGCCTGGTACCTGTCCAAGCGCGCCCTGCCGCCGGGCTTCAAGCACAGTGTGATCGGCCTGGCGCTGATCGTCGTGCCCTTCGTGCTGATCCTCAAGCAGCCGGACCTGGGTACCGCCATGCTGGTGCTGGCCTCCGGTTCCTTCGTGCTGTTCGTCGGCGGCCTGCGCTGGCGCTGGATCATCACCGCCGTCTCGGCAGCGGTGCCGGTCGCGGTGGGCATGTGGTACTTCGTCATGCACGACTACCAGAAACAGCGCGTGCTGACCTTCCTCGACCCGGAAAGCGACCCGCTGGGCACCGGCTGGAACATCATCCAGTCCAAGGCAGCCATCGGTTCGGGTGGCGTCTTCGGCAAGGGCTGGCTGCTGGGTACGCAATCCCATCTGGATTTTTTGCCCGAAAGCCATACGGACTTTATCATTGCCGTGCTCGGCGAAGAGTTCGGCCTGGTCGGGGTGTGCCTCCTGCTGGTGCTGTACCTGCTGGTGATCTACCGGGGGCTGGTGATCACGGCGCAGGCGCAGACGCTGTTCGGCAAGTTGCTCGCCGGCAGTATCACCATGACCTTCTTCGTGTATGTGTTCGTCAACATTGGTATGGTCAGCGGGTTGTTGCCAGTGGTGGGGGTACCGCTGCCCTTCATTAGTTACGGCGGAACTTCGCTGGTGACCCTGATGTCAGGGTTCGGCGTTTTGATGTCGATCCATACCCATCGGAAGTGGATCACCCAGGTTTGATGACAAGAGTGAAGAACGGAATGCAAGTACTGCGCGCCTGGGCTGCCAGGGGGGTACATTGGGTCGGAATCGCGGGGGCGATCGGCGTGTCCGGCGTTGCTGCCGCGGGCGACTACGATGGTTCGCCCCAGGTCGCCGAGTTCGTCAGCGAGATGACCCGTGACTACGGCTTCGCCGGCGAGCAGCTCATGGGCCTCTTCCACGATGTGGAACGCAAGCAGTCCATCCTCGACGCCATCTCCCGCCCTGCCGAACGGGTGAAGACCTGGAAGGAATACCGTCCGATCTTCGTCACCGACGCGCGCATCAACCGCGGCGTGGACTTCTGGAACCAGAATGCCGAAGCCCTGGCCCGCGCGGAGCAGGAATACGGCGTACCGGCCCAGTACATCGTCGCCATCATTGGCGTCGAGACCTTCTTCGGCCGCAACACCGGCAACTTCAAGGTGATGGACGCGCTGTCCACTCTGGGCTTCGACTACCCGCCGCGTGCCGAGTTCTTCCGCAAGGAGCTCAAGCAGTTCCTGCTGCTGGCCCGCGAACAGCAGGTCGACCCGCTCAGCCTGACCGGCTCCTACGCCGGTGCAATGGGCCTGCCGCAATTCATGCCGAGCAGCTTCCGTGCCTATGCCGTGGACTTCGACGGCGACGGCCACATCAATATCTGGAGCGACCCCACCGATGCCATCGGCAGCGTCGCCAACTACTTCAAGCAGCACGGCTGGCACACCGGCGAGCCGGTGGTGTCGCAGGCGGAAATCGGTACCTCCACTGCCGAGGACGCGCTCACCCAGGGGCTCGAGCCGCAAATGAACCTCGGCCAGCTACGCTCTCAGGGCTGGCGTACCCATGACGTGATCCGCGATGACCTGATGGTCACCGCCATGCGCCTGGAAGGCGCGCAGGGCACCGAGTACTGGGTCGGCCTGCCGAACTTCTATGTGATCACCCGTTACAACCGCAGCGCCATGTACGCCATGGCGGTCCATCAGCTGGCCGGCGAGATCGCCAAGGCACGAGGTGTCCATTGAGCAAGCGAATCGCAAGTCCCGGCCTCTGGTCGTTGGCCGCCTGCGTTGGCCTGAGCACTGTGTTCCTCGCCAGTTGCACCGGCAACCGCGCGCCTCAACCGCAGCCGCAGGTGAACAACGGCATTTCCGGCCCCTATGACTACAACCGTCCGCACCGCGACGGCGCGCCCTGGTGGGACGTCGACGTCTCGCGCATCCCGGACGCCGTGCCGATGCCGCACAACGGGCCGTTCAAGAACAACCCCTACACCGTGCTGGGCAAGACCTACTACCCGCTCAATAACGCCAGTGCCTATAGCGTGACCGGCACGGCGTCCTGGTATGGCACCAAGTTCCATGGCCAGGCCACCGCCAATGGCGAGCAGTACGACCTGTACGGCATGACCGCCGCGCACAAGACCCTGCCGCTGCCCAGCTACGTGCGCGTCACCAACCTGGACAACGGCAAGAGCGTCATCGTCCGCGTCAACGACCGCGGCCCGTTCTACTCCGACCGGGTGATCGACCTGTCCTTCGCCGCTGCCAAGAAACTCGGCTACGCCGAAACCGGCACCGCGCATGTCAAGGTCGAGGGTATCGACCCCGACCGCTGGTGGGCTTCCCAGGGCAAGCAGCCGCCGATGATCATGGCCTTGCCGAAGATGGCCTCGCAGCCCGCCGCCGCGCAGCCACAAGCGGTCGCCATGGCCCAGCCCATCGAGACCTACACCCCGCCGCCGGCGCAACACGCCGTACCGGTGGCGCCGGTCCAGATCGACTCAAAAAAAAACGCTTCATTACCAGCCGATGGCCTGTATCTCCAGGTGGGTGCCTTCGCCAACCCGGACGCTGCGGAGCTGCTCAAGGAGAAAGTCGGCGGCCTGACGGGGGCGAAATCCTTTATCAGCTCGGTCGTGGTCAACCAGCAGACCTTGTACCGGGTGCGCCTGGGGCCGATCGGAACGCAGGATGAAGCAAGCCGGATGCAGGACAGCATCCGCGTGGCCAACCTTGGCCAACCCAAGCTCGTGCGCCTGGACTGAGATTCCACCGTACGTGCGATAGCGGCACATAGAGGCCGCCTCACGAGATCCCCCGCGGGGGATTGTTTGACCATTAGTGAACCCCCAGAGAGACGGATGAACATCTTCAACTTCGCCAAACGCCTGTCCTTGCTCGTGCTGTTCAGCGCCCCCGTGGCCAGCTGGGCAGCTGAAGTCGTTCCCGCCGCCCCGCAACTCGCGGCCAAGGCCTGGGTGCTGATGGACGGCGCCAGCGGCAACATCCTGGTCGAGAACGCCGGCGACGAGCGCCTGCCGCCCGCCAGCCTGACCAAGCTGATGACCGCCTACATCGCCACCAAGGAAATCGAAGGCGGCCGCATCGCCGAATCCGACCTGGTCACCGTCAGCGAACATGCCTGGCGCACCGGCGGTTCGCGCATGTTCATCAAGGTCGGCTCCCAGGTCTCGGTGAGCGACCTGCTGCACGGCATCATCATCCAGTCCGGCAACGACGCCTCGGTCGCCCTGGCCGAGCACATCGCCGGCAGCGAAGACGCCTTCGCCGACATGATGAACACCACCGCGCAGAAGCTGGGCATGACCAATTCCCACTTCATGGACGCCACCGGCCTGCCCAACCCGGACCATTACTCGTCCGCCAAGGACATGGCTGTGCTGGCCCGCGCCATCATCTACGGCGAGCCGACCCACTACGCCATCTACGCGCAGAAAGAGTTCTTCTGGAACAACATCAAGCAGCCCAACCGCAACCTGCTGCTGTGGCGTGACAAGACCGTCGACGGCCTGAAGACCGGCCACACCGACGAAGCCGGCTATTGCCTGGTGGCTTCCGCCGTGCGCGACGGCCAGCGCATGATCGCCGTGGTGTTCGGCACCAACAGCGAACAGGCCCGCGCCGCCGAGACCCAGAAGCTGCTGACCTACGGCTTCCGCTTCTTCGAATCGCAGACCTTCTACAAGAAGGGCGCCGAGCTGACCAAGGCCATGGTCTGGAAAGGCTCCGACCACGAAGTGAAGGCCGGCCTGTCCGAAGACCTGACCATGACCGTACCGCGCGGCCAGCTCAAGCAGCTGCAGGCCAACATGGTTGTCGAACCGAACCTGATGGCGCCGATCCAGCAGGGCCAGGTGATCGGCAAGGTCGAGGTCAAGTTGGGTGACAAGGTCGTCCGCACCTCTGATCTGGTCGCCCTGAACGCCGTGGAAGAAGGCGGTTTCTTCCGCCGTATCTGGGACAGCATCCGCCTGTTCTTCTTCGGTCTGTTCAACTGACCGCCTGTCCCGGCCTTGTACTTTTGTATACAAGGCCGGGATTGACTCGCCCGCGCAGTCGCAAACTCGGGTAAAATGCCCGCCTGCGACTGCCTGGTCCCCCCGTGGTCCGGCAGTTGCCGTCCGATCCACCCGGAGCGCCCCACCCGGACGCTCATGCGGAGGCGGGCCATCCGCCCGCGACAGCCATGACTGATACCCCTGATACCGCTGACACCTCAGAACAGCCTGCACCGAAGATCGAGTTCCCCTGCGAACGCTATCCGATCAAGGTCATCGGCGACGCCGGGGAAGGCTTCCCGGACCTGGTCGTCGAAGTCATCCAGCGCCACGCGCCGGATCTCGACATCACCACCCTGGTCACCCGTGACAGCCGCAACGGCCGCTTCCTGTCCGTGCAGGTGCTGATCACTGCCACCGGCGTCGACCAACTGCAGAACATCCATAAAGATCTGCGCGCCACCGGCCGCGTCCACATGGTGCTCTGATGGGCGAAACGCTGGGCTTTCGTGAGCTGGGCATCCTGCCTTACGAGCCGACCTGGCACGCCATGCAGCGCTTCACCGCCGAGCGCGAACCTGTCACGCCCGATGAAGTCTGGCTGCTCGAGCACGAACGCGTATTCACCCAGGGCCAGGCCGGTAAGGCCGAGCACGTGCTGTTTCCCGGCGACATCCCGGTCGTCCAGGTCGACCGCGGCGGTCAGGTGACCTACCACGGCCCCGGCCAGTTGGTCGCCTACCTGATGCTCGACGTGCGCCGCTCCGGCATCGGTGTGCGCGACCTCGTCTCGCGCATCGAACAGAGCCTTATCGGCCTGCTGGACAGCTACGGTGTTACCGCTGTGTCCAAACCCGATGCTCCGGGCGTCTATGTGGACGGCGCGAAGATCGCATCCCTCGGCCTGCGCATCCGCAATGGCCGCTCCTTCCATGGTCTGGCCTTGAATGTGGACATGGACCTGGAACCCTTTCGACGCATCAATCCCTGCGGTTACGCAGGCATGGCCATGACTCAGCTCAGTCAGCTGGCTGGCCCCATCGCATTGGCCGATGTGCGCGAGCGCCTGCGTGGCGAACTCGTCGAACGCCTTGGCTACGCGGCACAGAAGACCCTAACGGGCGGGATCTAACCTAGATGAGCACTGTTGTGGAGAACTCCGGTCAGGCCGCCCCGGCCGCCAAGCCCGGCAAGGTGGAAGTTGGCGTCAAGCTGCGCGGCGCAGAAAAGGTCGCGCGCATTCCGGTGAAGATCATCCCCACCGACGAACTGCCGAAGAAGCCCGACTGGATTCGCGTGCGCATCCCCGTTTCCCCCGAGGTCGACCGCATCAAGCAACTGCTGCGCAAGCACAAGCTGCACAGTGTCTGCGAGGAAGCCTCCTGCCCGAACCTGGGCGAGTGCTTCTCCGGTGGCACCGCGACGTTCATGATCATGGGCGACATCTGCACCCGTCGCTGCCCGTTCTGCGACGTCGGCCATGGACGTCCGAAGCCGCTGGATGTCGACGAGCCGACTAACCTCGCCATCGCCATCGCCGACCTGCGCCTGAAGTACGTGGTGATCACCTCGGTGGACCGCGACGACCTGCGTGACGGCGGCGCTCAGCACTTCGCTGACTGCCTGCGCGAGATCCGCAAGCTGTCCCCTGGCGTCCAACTGGAGACCCTGGTGCCGGACTATCGCGGCCGCATGGACATCGCCCTGGAAATCACCGCCAACGAGCCGCCGGACGTGTTCAACCACAACCTGGAAACCGTCCCGCGCCTGTACAAGTCGTCCCGTCCGGGCTCCGACTTCGAGTGGTCGCTGGACCTGCTGCAGAAGTTCAAGCAGATGGTGCCGCACGTACCGACCAAGTCCGGCCTGATGCTCGGCCTGGGCGAGACCGACGAGGAAGTCATCGAAGTCATGCACCGCATGCGCGAGCACGACATCGACATGCTGACCCTCGGCCAGTACCTGCAACCCTCGCGCAACCACCTGCCGGTGCAGCGCTTCGTCCACCCGGACACCTTTGCCTGGTTCGCCGAGGAAGGCGAGAAGATGGGCTTCAAGAACGTCGCTTCCGGCCCGCTGGTACGTTCCTCGTACCACGCCGACCAGCAGGCGCACGGCACCAAGATCGGCTGATCCAGCCCCACCGGGCAGCGCGGAGGCACGTAAGAAGGCGGGAACGCAAGTTTCCGCCTTTTTTTCGGCCCGAATCAAGAATTAAAATTCGAGTCTGTTGCTCTGTGATCAAGGCGGCGTAGGTCGGATGAATAAGTCGTTAATACTTATGCGCTTCAGATATTGCGAGAGAAATTTATAGGAGAATTCTTATTTATAATCCCGGTTTTGTATTGTTCTGACGGTTTAATAGGTTTATTCCTACGCTATAGCTATTTTTATATCTGCGTGGTCTTCAGATAATTCTCCCATGGGTGGACCATTTACTGCCCAATCCAGGAGAAATCATGAAAGCGTATATGAAGAAACTCGCGGTACTTGCCATCATCGCTGCTCCGGGCTTTGCCGCTGCAGCCGATACCATCACCTTCAATGGTGAAGTCACCGACCAGACTTGTGCCGTCACCATCAATGGCACCACTGGCAATGCAACCGTCATGCTGCCGACCGTCAGCGCCGCTGCTCTGTCCGGTGCAAACTCCACCGCTGGCTCCACGCCCTTTACCCTGGGCGTTAGTGGCTGCTCCACCACCGGTGCGCAGTCGATCAAGGCCAAGTTCCTGGGCCATAGCGTTGACGGCAACGGCAACCTCTCCAACATCGCCGCCAGCAATCCGGCCACCAATGTCGCCCTGCAATTGCAGGAAGCCGTAGGCGGCGCTGTTATCAGCCTGAACGGTGTCACATCGGCCGCCACCGGCATCGACCTGGCCGGTGCCACCTCGGGCTCCCACGATTATGCGGTGCAGTACGTCTCCGTTCCGGGTGCCGCCACTGCCGGTCTGGTTACTGGAGTTACCGAGTACACCGTGACCTATCAGTAAGTTCTTCGCTTATCCAAGAGCATTGAGGAACTAAGCCAGGTGCGGAAACGCGCCTGGCGATTGATTAATTTTCCCAGAGTCATCCTTGGCCTACGGGGCCTTCAAAACGTCTGCTTCGATACTCATAAGAAATTATTCGCGATTCTTTGTTGCCGCCTGAACCTGAAGTTGGGGGTTGCTGGTCATTCTTTTGTCGAGTGAAAGTGCCATGAAGATGAACTTCCAGAAATCCTTTCTTTATCCATGTTTCGCGGTCGCCCTCGGGCTCTTCGGCCAGATGGGCGCCATGCCCGCGTCAGCCAGCGTGATCGTCACTGGGACGCGGGTCATCTACCCCGCCGATGCCCGGGAGAAAAGCGTCCAACTGACCAACCAGGACGCCTTTCCCAACGTGGTCCAGGCCTGGGTCGACGTGAACAATCCCCAGTCCACACCGGAAACCGCCGACGCGCCGTTCATGATCACGCCGCCGATGTTCCGAATGGAGCCCAAGGCCGGGCAGACGATGCGCCTGCTCTTCACCGGGCAAGGCCTGCCGCAGGATCGTGAGTCGGTGTTCTACCTCAACGTCTTGCAGATCCCGCCGCGCAATGAGGCCTACAAGGACCAGAGCCAGATGCTGGTGATGACCCGCAACCGGCTGAAGCTGTTCTACCGCCCGAGCGGCATCTCCGAAAAGGCCGAGGACGTGGCCAAGCGCCTGCAGTTCAGCCTGCGCCAACAGGGTGGGCAGTGGCTGCTGGATGTGAACAACCCCACTGGCTACTTCGCCTCGTTCGCCGAGGGACGGTTGCTCGCTGGTGGCAAGGACACCTTGATCGAGACCTCCATGGTGTCGCCCAAATCCCACCAGGCCTGGCCGCTGCCGCGGGGCTTTGCGCTGCCCGCGGGCGCGCTGCGGCTTCGTTACCTGCTGGTCAACGACTACGGCGCCCAGGTACCGCTTGAACAGGAGGTCACCCGCTGACCATGGACAGTGCCCGCGCTCCCTTCGCCTTGCGCCGATTGGTGATCGCCCTCGTGGGCGCCAGTGTCGTTCTGGCCGTGGGAGCCGCGTACCCGGCCGATCAGGCTGAACTGATGGCCTACCAGTTCGACGACAGCCTGATGCTGGGTACCATGTCTGGCCAGCTGTCGCGCTTCAACCGCCCTGACCAGGTCGACCCCGGTAACTACAGTGTCGATCTGTTCGCCAATGCTCGCTTCGTCGCCCGCCGCTCCATCGAGTTCCGCGCATTCGGAACCGGGAAGGATGCGGCCACCGTGCCCTGCCTGAACGATCGCTTCCTCGTCGAAGCGGCTGGCGTGCTGCCGACGAGCTTGGGCGGCGACAAGGCCGGCAAGGGTAAGGACCTGAGCGACGCCGCGCGCTGCGAGCCGCTGAGCCTGCGCTTGCCCGGTGCGACGACGAAACTCGACCTGGCAGCGCTGCGCCTGGATTTGGAGATTCCCCAGGCGCTGATGGAGAACAAGCCGCGGGACTTCGTCGACCCGGCGGAGTGGGATGCCGGCGATAGCATGTCGTTCATCAACTACGACACCAGCTACTACCACTCCCGCTACACCGGCAGCTCCAGCTCCGACTACGGCTACGCCGGCCTCAACGCCGGGACCAACGTCGGCCTGTGGCGCCTGCGGCACCAGGGCAACTACCGCTACTCCGACTACAACGGGCAGAGCCTGCGCGAGTACAGCTCCATCCGCACCTACGCGCAGCGCGCCCTGCCGTCCCTGCGCAGCGATATGACGGTAGGTGACAGTTATACTGAGGGTAATCTGTTCAGCGGCATGGGCTTCCGGGGGGTGCAGATCGGTACCGACGACCGCATGCTGCCCGACTCCATGCGTGGCTATGCACCGCAGATCCGTGGCGTGGCAGCGACCAACGCGCGGGTGATCGTCAGCCAGAATGGCCACGACATCTATGAGACCAGCGTGGCCCCGGGGCCGTTCGTGATCAGTGACCTGGGCGGCACCAACTACCAGGGCGACCTGGATGTGCGCGTGGTCGAGGCCGATGGCCGCGAGTCTAGCTTCACCGTTCCCTTCGCTGCCGTGCCAGACTCCTTGCGCCCCGGTCAATCGCGCTACAGCGCAAGTCTGGGTCAGGCGCGGTACTACGGCGCCGGCCATGATCTATTCGCCGACCTGACCTACCAGCGTGGCGTCAGTAATAGCCTGACCCTCAATACGGGCTCGCGCATCGCCCAGGATTACCTCGCCGTGCTGGGTGGTGGTGTGTTGGCCGGCGATCTGGGCGCCTTCGGTTTCAATACCACCTTCTCCAGCGCCAAGGCGGAGAACAACGAGCGCAAGACCGGCTGGCGTGCCGAGGCTACCTACAGTCGCACCTTCAACGCGACCGATACCACCGTGACGCTCGCCGGCTATCGCTATTCCACCGATGGCTTCCGCGACCTGAGCGACGTGCTCGGTGTGCGCGAGGCCGAGCGGGACGGTACTACCTGGAACTCCAACACCTACCGGCAACGCAATCAGTTCGTCACCACCGTGAACCAGTCGCTGGGCGGCTACGGCAACCTCTACGTCTCGGGATCCACGGCGGATTACTACGACAATGCCAGCCGAAATACGCAGTTGCAGTTCGGCTATTCGAACTCCTGGCGCGACTTGAGCTACAACCTGTCCTACACCCGGCAGAAGTCGGTGCGTTACGACAACGATAGGTACGATGATCAGTCGCTACCCGACTATGTGACCCACAACACCACACGCAGCAGCTACGACGACAACGTGATGGTGCTGTCGCTTTCGTTGCCGCTGGGATCGACCAATTCCGTGGTGTCGATGTCCGCGTCCCGTCGCTCCGGCGACAACCAGGGCAATTCGTACCAGAGCGCCCTCAGCGGTTCGGCGGGCAAGGACAACACGCTCAGCTATAGCATCAGCGCCAGTCGTGACAGCGACCAGCACACCACCGACTGGAGCGGCTCGCTGCAGAAGCAGTTGCCGAGCGTCGCCCTTGGCGGCAACTACTCCCAGGGACAGGGCTACCAGCAGGTCAGTGGTAGCGCCCGTGGGGGCGCGGTACTGCATGACGAGCACATTACCTTCAGCCCCTACCTGAGCGACACCTTTGCGATCGTCGAGGCCAAGGGCGCGAAAGGTGCGAGTGTACGTGGCGGCCAGGGGGCCGAGGTCGATAGCGCCGGCTATGCGGTTGTGCCGTCGCTCAACCCATACCATTACAACCCCGTCAGCCTCGATCCGCAGGGTTTGGACAAGCGGACAGAACTGGTCGAAACCGACCGGCAGGTGGCGCCCTATGCCGGTGCCATGGTCAAGCTGGAGTTCAAAACGCTGACCGGTAATGCATTGCTGATCCAGGCAACCCAGGCAAACGGTTCGCCCTTGCCGTTGGGAGCCAGTGTTGTGGATGAGCAGGGCAAGGATATTGGCATGGTTGGCCAGGGCGGGCAGTTATACGCCCGCGCACAAGGTACCCGTGGATATCTTCAGGTGCAGTGGGGAAGTGCTGCGGACGAACATTGCAAAGTCGCCTATGACCTGAAGGATCAGCCGTCGGACCAGTTCTTGATTCGGCTTCGGGCTTCCTGCGTTCCGATCAACGAGTGACTGGACAAAATTTCATGAAGAAGGCTACCGCAATATTTACACCGCTGCGCCCCGGTCGAGTTGGAATGTTGTTGAAATGTATTATGTGGCTAGCGTTGCTGGGAGGGTCTTTACCTGCTCCGGCACTGGCGACGTGTTATCGGGTTTATAGTTCAAGCAATACTCCAGCAAATGATCAGATATCACCTGCCGATGGCGTGGCAGTATCAAGTTGGGGGGCATGTGATACATGCAGTGGCAGTCTTGGGTTGCCGTCTGTCATCAATGTCACGGACTCAAGCTTCCAACCATATGGCACATTACTTGCCAGCTCTACGGTGCCGTTCACCGCCTATGGTCGGCAAGGCGGGTACAACGCCGAAACCGTTTTTGCACGTTGTCAGGCAACTGATGCCGTGTACGAGATGTATTCCACCAACGCCGATAACCGCTATAGCGGCTGGTACCCCGACGGAGATGCGCTCGGAGTTGCGCTTGGCCTGCCGTCGGCGTTTCGCACGGCGTGGCCCAACGTCCTTCTTCGCTTGACCAATCAGTCAACGGGTTCCAGCTTCACTCCTATTTGGCAGCAACGCCTCCTGACGGGCCTGGATAAGGACTCGCGGGGATATGTGCTCATCAAGGCCAAGAACTTGAGTGCGGTTCGCGCTGAACTCTTCAGCGCGGAACCGGACTCCACGAGTTACTACAGTGCGACAACTAAGTCACAATTGTACGATTATTCGCAACCTGCTGCGTATATTGCGCTGAAGGGGCCGGGATTGACTTATCCCCAGGTCGGTGTGCCACACTCGCAAGACTATAGTGGTTGGTATGGTTTTTGGCCTGGGGCTATAAGTCTATATAACAATGTGACCCTGAAACGCTATCAGACCTGTTCGGTGGTCAATGTCACTCCGGTTGTGTTGTTTCCGACTATCTCTGTCGCAGAGCTGAATGCCGGAGGAAAAAGAATTCAGCCATTCAATATAAAGTTCAATTGCCAGACAGGGGCGACAGTCAACAGTGTTGCGCTTAATGCCACGGCGATGGGGATCAAGGCATCACCCGGCGCGGTGACAGCAGCGTCCACGCTTGGGCTGACCAATGCCAGTGGAGGCCTGAGCTATCTGCTTTCCAATGATTACGGACAACCAAGTATAGCTGGGGGAGTGGGTATCCGAATCTTCCGGAACAATACTGCAATCAATCTGCTCGCCAACGAGAACTCCGCAGCTGGCGCCGCCACCGCCAACGCGCAGGGATGGTATCCGGCCGTTAGCCCTGCTTCGCAACTGGTCAGCTCATCCGGAGGGGTCAATCAGTATACCGAGATGTTCAGTGCAAGCCTGGAAAAGCTCAGTATCGGTACCCAGCCTCCGGTCACGCCGGGCAAGGTCAAGGCGACTGCGCAGTTGGTCATCCGTGTTCAATAACTCAAGGGCGCTGCGCGCCGGTTTGTGCCGTTTGCTAGGTGTGGTAGCAATTGTCGCCGCCAGCGGCATTCAGGCAGGAGTGACGACGGAGCGGACACGGGTCATTTTCCCGGCCGGCAGTAACGAGGTCAGCGTGAGGGTTGTCAACGTCAACCCCTACCCGGTGATGGTTCAGACCTGGGTAGATGACGGTTCATTGGAGTCGACCCCGGACAAGTCCGTCTCCTCGTTGATGTCTTTGCCTCCGGTATTTCCATTGCGCCCTTCGGAGCAGCAAACCCTGCGTCTTCTCTACACAGGCGATCGCCTCCCCGCTGATCGCGAATCGCTGTTCTGGTTGAACATCTACGAGATACCACCTTCCAGCAAGCAGGCTCAGCAAGGGCAGGAGCAACAGCGTCTGATGGTTGCCATGCGCACACAGATAAAGCTGTTCTACCGCCCCTCGGCGCTCGCCGGAGAAGTGGCCGGGGCCGCCAGCAAGCTGACTTTCACCCTGCTTCGAAAGGACAGAACGGTTCACCTGCAGGTTGCCAACCCTACTCCGTATTACGTGACTCTCAGTGGTCTCGATATTCGCCAAGGGCAGCAGCGGCAAGCGATCGGGGGAGATATGGTCGCACCGTTTGGCTCCCTGGATATCGCTGCCCAAGGTTTGGCCGTTGGCCAGAACGGAGACGTTCACTTCAGCTGGATCGATGACGATGGGAATGCTCAGGAGGCTCATGCGGTCCTGCGCTCATCACCCTAGTGCAGGTTTCGGATATGCGGATGAAGGGCGTCTGATCGACGGTTGCTCAGCGGAAATAAAGCAGCCCGATCGCTAATGGCCCGCCTCCACCTCACTGGCTATCGCGCAGTTTTTGCAGCAACACTCCAGACGGATAACCGTCGGCCGGCAGTCCCAGCGACTGCTGGAAAGCGCGGATCGCCTTGCGTGTATTCGCGCCGATGATCCCGTCGGCGGTGCCTGGCTGGTAGCCGCGCTGCACCAGCAGTTGCTGCAGTTCGATACGCTCCGAGCGGCTCAGCGGCGTGTCCTCCAGCGGCCAGCTCCCCGCCAGTTGTCCGCCGCCCCTGAAACTGTCGGCCAGGAGGCTCACAGCGAGCGCGTAGGAGGTCGAATTGTTGTACTTGAGGATGGCGCGGAAGTTATCCGTCACCAGGAAGGCCGGGCCGCGATAGCCGGCGGGCAACAGCAGTGAAACACTGGCTTGCGGGTCGCTCGGCAGGTTCCCGCTGGCTACCTTGATGCCCTGGCGCAGCCACTCGTTCATCGGCTTGCGGATGTCCATGTCGGCCTGGGCATAGTCGAAGCCCTGCGGCAGGCGCACTTCGAAACCCCAGCTCTGGCCTTGCTGCCAGCCGGAACTCTTCAGGTAGTTGGCGGTGGAGGCCAGGGCGTCGGGGGACGAGCCCCAGATGTCGCGGCGACCGTCGCCATCGAAGTCCACGGCGTAGCGGTTGTACGTGGTCGGGATGAACTGCGTCTGCCCCATGGCGCCGGCCCAGGAGCCGATCATGTTGCTGGCGGGCACGTCGCCGTGCTGGAGGATCTGCAGCGCGGCGATCAACTGGTCGCGGCCGAAGTCGGGGCGACGGCCCTCGTAGGCCAGGGTGGCGAGGGAGCGGATGACGTTCTTGCTGCCCATCTGCTGGCCGAAGTTGCTTTCCATGCCCCAGATCGCCACGACGGCCTCCCGCTCTACGCCGTAGGTTGCGTCGATGCGCTGCAGTACCTCGGCGTTCTCTTGCAGGCGGTCCTGTCCGTTGTGTACTCGCGCGGATGACACCGCGCTTTCCAGGTATTGCCAGACGGGACGGCTGAACTCGGGTTGGCTGCGGTCGGCAGTGACAACCGATTCATCCGGCTCGATGCCTTCGAATGCGCTGTCGAAGGTTGAAGCGCTGATGCCTGCGGCGAGTGCCTGTGCGCGGAAGCCGTCGCGCCATTGGGCGAAGCTCTGCGTGGGTTGCGCGCGCTCGGTGGCGGCGCCTTTGGGCGGTGGCTCGGTGCAGGAGGTCAGCAGGCCGAAGCTGGCCAGGGACAGGGCGGCGACGAGCAGGCAGCGTTGGCCGACAACGGGTGAAACAGGCTTGCGCATTGCTCTCCTCGGGTACTGGCAGGCGAGGGGCCACCTTAACATGGCCATTGTGACGCGTCTGCGCTGGGCAGAGGCGACGGATACGCAAGGTTCGACGGCCGCCGCGGTGGAAAATTCCCGCCACCGGGCGGCCGAGCCCGCGGGTGAACCGTCAAGGCATTCCTGCCAGCGTGATCCTGGTTATTGCTTGGGGCTGGCGCCGGTTTCCTTGTCGACCTTCGGGGCGCTCTGGTCGAGTTCCTTGAGCATGTCGTCGTAGGCGGCACAGTCGTCCGGGCGCTGTTCGCTGGAACGGGACTTCTTCATTTCCGCGAGTTTTTCGTTGAGCTTCTGCGCGCGCTGGGGATCGCTGCGGGTGACTTCGGTGACCTTGGCGGCGACTTGCTTGCCCTTGGCTTCGGCTTCCTGGTCGGAGCAGAACGCGTGGGCGGAGAGGCTGAAGGGAAGAGCGAGGATGGCGGCTATCAGGGGCGTTTTCATGGTCGGACCTCCAGGTGCGTGGCTGTCCGGTTGAAAGCGAAAGGGCAGGGGTGGTTCAGGTTTTCTGCTGTTTCAGGCCGCCAGAAGCGAAGAAGCCTCCCAGTTACGGGAGGCTTCGCGGCGGTAGCTGCCTTTGCCTTTGGCCGGCTGTTCCTGGCGGCTGCGGAACAGGGGCTGTGCGATCAGGGACTTGGCCTTGTTCGGCCGTTTGGATTTCTTCGCCATGGGGCTTTCCTCGTTGAGGCCGGCGCCGTTGCCGGCGCGCAAATGTTCCGCCTATCTGGCACGCCTGTCCAATGCCTTTGGTCAGCCGGCGCTCGGGCCAAGGCCGCGGAAGGTCATTCGGGACTACGCTGGCTGCGGCGCATCTTCCTGGCGCATCGGACAGCTACGAGGACCAGAGCGATGAAGTTTCTCTGCATGATCTATTTCGACGAACACAAGGCGGCAGGGCTGCCGGAGGCCGAACTGCGCGGCATTGTCGATGAGTGCATGACCTACAGCGAGCAACTGCGCTGCAGCGGCAACTACATTGCCGCCAACGCGCTCCTGCCCACCGCCACGGGGCGCACGCTGCGCGGCCAGGGTGAGAGGCTGGCAGTGACGGACGGGCCATTCGCCGAGACGCGGGAGCAACTGGGCGGTTTCTACCTGATCGAGGCCCAGAGCATGGAGGAGGCCGAGCGTATCGCCGCGAAGATTCCGCCGGGGCGGTTGGGGTGTGTGGAGGTGCGCCAGGTTCGCGAGTGGGAGTGAGGTCGTTGGGGTAAGTCAGGTCCTGCAGGTTGCGAGGTGACTGCGGCGCTTTGTCGTAAAATTTGTAACAGACCTTTTCAGTCGGACGGCTGTGGCGCGTACTGGAGCTCGGCTAGCTTAATAGCTGGCTAACTATCGCTCTGGCGTGCAGGGACCGCGGCGCCGCCGGCTGGAGATACGTCATGCAGCAATGGTCCCCGACCCAGCGCAATGTGGTGATCGCTTCGGTGCTCGCCTGGACGCTGGATGCCTTCGACTTCTTCCTTCTGGTCTTCGTCCTCACCGATATCGCCCAGACCTTCCACGTCGATCTGCCCCAGGTATCGCTGGCGATCCTGCTGACCCTGGCCGTGCGACCCATCGGCGCGCTGCTGTTCGGTCGCGCGGCCGAGCGCTACGGGCGTCGGCCGGTGCTGATGATCAACATCCTGATCTACTCGCTGCTGGAGCTGGCCTCGGCGTTTTCGCCGAACCTGGCGACCTTCCTGATCCTGCGGGTGGTCTACGGTGTGGCCATGGGCGGAATCTGGGGCGTGGCCTCGTCGCTGGCGATGGAGACCATTCCCGAGCGTTCGCGCGGAATGGTGTCCGGGCTGTTCCAGGCCGGTTATCCCGCGGGCTACCTGATCGCCTCGATCATCTACGGCCTGTTCTTCGAGGTGCTGGGCTGGCGCGGGATGTTCATCGTCGGTTGCCTGCCGGTGGTGCTGGTGGCGTTCATCTGGTTCAAGGTCCCGGAATCGCCGATCTGGCAGGCGGCACGCGAACGCAAGGAGTCGACACCGCTATGGCCGGTGCTGCGCAGTCAGTGGAAGTTGTGCCTGTATGCCGTGCTGCTGATGGCCTGCTTCAACTTCTTCAGCCATGGCACGCAGGACCTGTACCCGACCTTCCTGAAGCTGCAGCACGGGTTCGATACGCACACGGTAAGCCTGATCGCGGTGGCCTACAACATCGCGGCGATCCTGGGCGGCATTCTTTTCGGCAGCCTGTCCGAGCGCATCGGGCGGAAGAAGGCGATCATCTGCGCTTCGCTGCTGGCATTGCCGGTGCTGCCGCTGTGGGCCTTCAGCCATGGCGCGGTGGCGCTGGGCGTCGGTGCCTTCCTCATGCAGTTCATGGTCCAGGGCGCCTGGGGTGTGATTCCGGCTTATCTCAACGAGCTGGCGCCGGTGGGAACCCGTGCGGTGTTGCCGGGGTTCGTCTACCAGTTGGGCAACCTGATCGCTTCGGTGAACGCGCCGCTGCAGGCGGAAATTGCCAAGAGCTACAGCTATGGCACGGCGATGGCCATCGTGGCCGGGACGGTGGCGATCCTCATCTGCGTGTTGATCAGCACCGGCCGCGATACGCGTGGTGTGGCGCTGGACCGCGCGGAAGGACAGGCGCACCGGGCAGTGCCGTCGCGGTCCTGAAGTTCCGGGCGCTGGGCGGTTCGCGAGCAAGCTCGCTCTTACAGAGTGCCTTGGAGGTCGCGTGACTTAGGGGCGTGCGCCGTCAGCGATGTCTTTGCAGCCACTCTCCCGCGTTCGGGGCATGAAACGCTGCAATCAGGCCGAAGGCAGGCTGATGCGCTGGCCGGCCACCAGCAGGGCGAGGCGGGCGAGGCTGTTCCAGACGTTGCCGGGAGCCTGGCCCTTGATCTGTGCATCGATCAGCTGAGCGTCCTGCAGCATCTGGTTCCAGCGTTGCGTGGTGTGCCGTTGCAGGGCCTTGCTCATCAGCGGGCGGCGCTTGTCCCAGATCGGCGGGCGACACTGGCTGAAGGCCTTGTCCAGCGGCACGCCCTGGCCGAACTGCTGGGCGAGGCTGGCCAGCACGCGAACTTCCCGCGCCAGCGCCCAGAGGATCACCGGCGGCTCCACGCCTTCGCCGCGCAGGCCTTCGAGCATGCGCAGGCAATGGGCGGCTTCGCCGTTCAGGGCGGCGTCGATCAGACCGAAGACATCGAAGCGCGCACTGTCGGCCACGGCGGCCTGGACGGTATCGACGTCGATCTGCTGGCCTTCGGCGAGCAGCTTGAGCTTTTCGATTTCCTGCGCGGCAGCCAGCAGATTGCCTTCCACGCGCGCGGCGATCAGGTCGACCGCTTCCTGGCTGGCAGCGAGGCCAGCCTGGGACAGGCGCTGGCGAATCCACTGCGGTAACTGGTGCGCGTCGATGGGCCAGACCTGGATGACCTGGGCAGCATCGCCGTCGATCAGGGCCTTGGCCCATTTGGTCTTCTGCGTGTTGCCGTCGAGCTTGGGCAGGCTGACCAGCAGGACGGTGTCTTCCGGCGGCCGCTGCAGGTATTCCTGGAGAATGGCCGCGCCCTTGTCGCCGGGCTTGCCGGAGGGCAGGCGCAGCTCGATCAGGCGCTTTTCGGCGAACAGCGAGAGGCTGGCGCCGGCTTCGATCAGCTGGCCCCAGTCGAAGTTGGCTTCGGCGTTGAACACCTGGCGCTCGCCGAAATCACGCTGTCGACAGGCGGCGCGGATGGCATCGCAGGCTTCCTGGCAGAGCAGGGGCTCGTCGCCGCTGACCACGTAGACGGGCGCGAGGTTGCCTTGCAGGTGCTTGGCGAGTTGTCCGGGATTGAGCTTCATAATGAGAAAGGGGCCGGTTGGCCGGCCCCTTGTCGCTTACTGCGCTTTCGGGAATTCGATCGGCGATTGCTGCGGCTGAGACTTGGCAGCCTCGTCCGCGGCCTTCATCGCGTCCGCTTCGGCCTTGGCCTTGGCTTCCGCCTTGGCCTGCAGGTCGTCGAGCTGCGCCGGGGTGATCAGCTGCAGGCGGGTGACCATCTGCTGGACCAGATCACGACGCATTTCGGCACGAATCTGCTGGGCTTCCTGGTCGGAGCCGATCAGGTTGTTCTCATCCTGCACGTAGACCTTGCGGACCTGGACCTGGTTGGCGAGCAGCAGCAGGTTGTCGGTGCCACGAATCTCGTAGCTCAGGGTGTTGGTCAGTTCGTTTTCCGCGCTACGGGCGGAACTGGTGTAACTGACGCTGCGCTGGGTTACGTCCTCGCGGGCCAGGATCAGGTGGTAGGGCGCGCGGGAGACGACTTTCACGCCGCTGCCTTCAAGCACCTGCTTGAGCTGCGTGACGGTCTCGCCATAGGCGTTGCGCGCACTCACGTCGATTTCCTTGAGCGCAAAGTTCGTATCGCCCAGGCCGCGCAGTTGGAAACCGCAGGCGCTCAGCACGCTGGCCAGGCCGATCAGCGCGAGGCTGGTCAGGATACGTTTCATCAAGCTTCCTCACTCCTGTTGATCCGATATGCCCGTGGCGAAGGTGCCACGGGCGAATGGGTCTTTTCCAGCGTTGCTTTTAGTTGGCGACGATATTGACCAGCTTGCCGGGCACCACGATGACCTTGCGAATGGTCAGGCCGTCGGTGAAGCGCAGCACGTTTTCGTTGGCGCGGGCGGCCGCCTCGACCTCCTCGCGGCTGGCGCTGGCGGGCATTTCAATATGGCCGCGCAGCTTGCCGTTGACCTGTACCACCAATTGCAGGCTGTCCTGCACCAGCGCGGCTTCGTCGACCTGCGGCCAGCTGGCGTCGATCACGGCGCCTTGCTTGCCCAGTTCTTCCCAGATCACATGGCAGATGTGCGGGGTGATCGGGGCCAGCAGCAGGGTGACGGTTTCCAGGCCTTCCTGCAGCAGGGCACGGTCGGCGGCGGATTCGGCCGGGGCCTTTTCCAGCACGTTCATCAGGGTCATCACGGCGGCGATGGCAGTGTTGAACTTGTGGTGCTGGCCGACGTCCTGGCTGGCCTGGCGGATGGCCAGGTGGATGGCGCGGTGAATGGCCTTCTGCGCATCGTCCAGGGCGGATTTGTCCACGGCGCCGGCCGGGCCTGCGTTGACGTGGGCCTGGGCCAGGCGCCAGACGCGGCGCAGGAAGCGGTTGGCGCCTTCGATGCCGGAGTCGGACCATTCGCAGCTCATGTCCGGCGGCGAGGCGAACATCATGAACAGGCGGCACGTGTCGGCGCCGTAGGCGTCGATCATGGCCTGGGGGTCCACGCCGTTGTTCTTGGACTTGGACATCTTCTCGGTACCGCCGATTTCCACCGGCAGGCCGTCGGTCTTCAGGCGCGCGCCGATGACCTTGGCCTTGGCGTCACGCTCGACTTCCACGTCTGCCGGGTTGAACCACTCCTTGCCACCGTTGGCGGCGACGCGGTAGTAGGTCTCGGCGACCACCATGCCCTGGGTCAGCAGGTTCTTGAACGGCTCGTCGGAGTCGATCAGGCCTTCGTCGCGCATCAGCTTGTGGAAGAAGCGCGCGTAGAGCAGGTGGAGAATGGCGTGCTCGATACCGCCGATGTACTGGTCGACCGGCAGCCAGTAGTTGGCGGCCTTCTTGTCCAGCATGCCGTCTTCGAACTGCGGGCAGGCGTAGCGGGCGAAGTACCAGGAGGACTCGACGAAGGTGTCCATGGTGTCGGTTTCGCGCTTGGCCGGCTGGCCGCATTTCGGGCAGCTGCACTCGTAGAACGACGGCAGTTTGGCCAGCGGCGAACCGGCGCCATCCGGCACCACGTCCTCGGGCAGGACGACCGGCAGTTGGTCGGCCGGGACCGGCACGTCGCCGCAGCTGTCGCAATGGATGATCGGGATCGGGCAGCCCCAGTAGCGCTGGCGACTGATGCCCCAGTCGCGCAGGCGGAACTGGGTACGCTGCTGGCCGAGGCCCTTGGCGGCGAGGTCGGCGCCGATGGCATCGAAGGCGGCTTGGTAGCTCAGGCCGTCGTACTTGCCGGAATTGACGGTGATGACGCTCTCGTCCTTCAGGCCGTACCACTCTTTCCAGGTGCCGGCCTCGAAGTCGTTGTCGCCGGAGGCCTGTGCGATGACCTGGACGATGGGCAGGCCGTACTTGTTGGAGAATTCGAAGTCGCGCTCGTCGTGGCCCGGAACGGCCATCACGGCGCCTTCGCCGTAGGTCATCAGGACGTAGTTAGCGATCCATACCGGCAGCTTGTCGCCGGTCAGCGGATGCTCGACGAACAGGGAAGTGGCGACGCCTTTCTTCTCCTGGGTGGCGATGTCGGCTTCGGCGACGCCGCCGCGCTTGCACTCGTCGATGAACGCCTGCAGCGACGGATCACGCTGGGCAGCCAGGGTGGCCAGCGGGTGCTCGGCGGCCACGGCGACGTACGTAGCACCCATCAGGGTGTCCGGACGGGTGGTGAAGACCTTCAGTTGGCCGGCTTCGCCGATGGAGGCCTGGTCATAGGGGAAGGCGATCTCCATGCCGCGGGACTTGCCGATCCAGTTGCGCTGCATGGTCTTGACCTGTTCCGGCCAGCCCGGCAGGTCGTCGAGACTGGAGAGCAGCTCTTCGGCGTAGGCGGTGATCTTGAAGTAGTACATCGGGATTTCGCGCTTCTCGATCAGCGCGCCCGAACGCCAGCCACGGCCGTCGATGACCTGCTCGTTGGCCAGTACGGTCTGGTCCGCCGGGTCCCAGTTCACGGTGCCGTTCTTGCGGTAGATCACGCCCTTCTCGAACAGGCGGGTGAACAACCACTGTTCCCAGCGGTAGTAGTCCGGCTTGCAGGTGGTGACTTCGCGGGACCAGTCGATGGCCAGGCCCAGGCTGTTGAGCTGGGACTTCATGTAGGCGATGTTGTCGTAGGTCCAGGCCGCCGGCGCGACGTTGTTCTTCATCGCGGCGTTTTCCGCCGGCATGCCGAAGGCGTCCCAGCCCATCGGCTGCAGGACGTTCTTGCCCTGCATGCGGTGGTAGCGGCTGATCACGTCACCGATGGTGTAGTTGCGCACATGCCCCATGTGTAGCTTGCCGCTCGGATACGGGAACATCGACAGGCAGTAGAACTTCTCCTTGTCGGCGACTTCGTCGACGCGGAAGGAATTGTGTTCGTTCCAGAATTTCTGGGCCTGGGATTCGATCTCGAGGGGCTGATATTGCTCGTGCATGGCGCGATTTGAACCTGTACGGAAAAGAAATGTGCAGCCGGGGAGGTCGAGTGGCCCTCCGCTTCGCCGACCCCCGAGAAAACACGGGTCAGGCGGCTACAGAAAGCCTCGTAGCATACATGACCCCCACCCGAGGCGGAAGGCCCCGCGCGAAAACAGCGCAAAGGGGATGAAAAACAGTGCCGCCGAAAGGATCTGCAGCATGAAGATCTGTTCGAAATCCAGCCAGTTGCGCGTGAGCGAGACATAGAACGAAAAGTTCGCTCCGAAAAAGAGGTTGGCGAAGATCAGGTCGAGGTGATAGTGCGTCTTTTCCACAAAGGCTTCACCGGCAATTTTCGCACCGAACCGTTTTTTACGTATCTTTGCCGCGGCATGCGGCCCGCCAAGCGAGGCCCGGCGTCGGAATCAAACAGTCGTAACTTCCTTCCATTCAAACCCTACGCGACGATGGACAAGGGAAAACTCAAAGGTCACGCGGCACTCTGGGCCGCCAACATCATCTGGGGCCTCAACGCCCCGATCGGCAAGAGCGTGCTGGTCTCGGCCGCCAACCCCGCGGGGATCAGCCCCTTTGCCATGAGCGTCTACCGCATGGTGGGGGCGGCGCTGCTGTTCTGGGCCGTGTCGCTCTTCTTTCCCCGCGAACGGGTCGCCCCGCGCGACATCGTGCTGCTGCTCTTCGCCTCGGTGTTCGGCATCCAGCTCAACCAGATGCTCTTCCT
>OGQD01000523.1_pt1 | contig 28473 bp, 25 predicted proteins | sample 1553091 | NCBI WGS metagenome assembly OGQD01 (sample SAMEA2580290, study PRJEB22360) | human gut metagenome | biome: human gut; feature: human-associated habitat; material: faeces | place: Denmark | collected 2008/2010
GAGGGCGGCGAATGGCTTGGCGGCATCGGTGTCTCCGGCGCTTCGGAAGCCGAAGACGAAATCTGCGCCCAGGCCGGGCTGGCCGCCATCGGACTGGCCTGAAACGCATCCAAACCACAAGGACAAGAGCAAGAAAATGAAGCAGATCCTCAACTTCATCAATGGCGAATTCGTCGCCACCAGGCAACGATTCGAGAAACGCACGCCGGTCGACAATGCGCTGATCGCGCAAGTGCACGAGGCCGGCAGGGCCGAAGTCGACGCCGCCGTCACCGCCGCCCGCGCCGCGCTCGCAGGCCCGTGGGGCAGGATGACGGTGGCCGAGCGCACCGACATCCTGAACAAGGTCGCCGACGAAATCACCCGCCGTTTCGACGAATTTCTCGCCGCCGAATGCGCCGATACCGGCAAACCGAAAAGCTTGGCTTCGCACATCGACATCCCGCGCGGTGCCGCCAATTTCAAGATCTTCGCCGACGTAATCAAGAACGCGCCGACCGAATTCTTTGAAATGGCCACGCCGGACGGCAAGGGTGCGCTGAACTATGCCGTGCGTCGCCCGGTTGGCGTGGTCGGCGTGGTCTGCCCGTGGAATCTGCCGCTCCTGCTGATGACCTGGAAGGTCGGCCCGGCGCTCGCCTGTGGCAACACCGTCGTCGTCAAGCCGTCGGAAGAAACGCCGTCCACCGCGACCTTGTTGGGTGAGGTCATGAATGCCTGCGGCGTGCCGAAGGGCGTCTATAACGTCGTGCATGGCTTCGGGCCGGGCTCGGCGGGTGAGTTCCTGACCACCCACCAGGGTGTCAACGCCATCACTTTCACCGGCGAAACGCGCACCGGCGCGGCGATCATGAAGGCCGCCGCCGAAGGCGCCCGGCCCGTGTCGCTGGAGATGGGCGGCAAGAACCCGGCCATCGTTTTTGCCGATGCCGATCTCGATGTCGCCATCGAAGCCACCATCCGCTCCTGCTTCTCCAACTGCGGCCAGGTTTGCCTGGGTACGGAGCGCGTCTATGTCGAGCGTTCCCTGTTCGACACTTTCGTCGCCCGCCTCAAGGAAGGTGCAGAAAAACTCAAGCTGGGTGCACCGGACGATGCGAGCGCCAGCATGGGGCCGCTGGTCAGCCAGGAACACCGCGACAAGGTGTTGTCGTACTACCGCAAGGCTGCCGAGGAAGGTGCCACCATCGTGACCGGCGGCGGCGTTCCGGACATGCCGGCAGCACTGGCAAACGGTGCCTGGGTGCAACCGACCATCTGGACGGGCCTGGGCGACGACGCCACAGTAGTGCGCGAGGAAATCTTCGGGCCGTGCACCACGGTGATGCCCTTCGACAGCGAGGAAGAAGTCATCCGCCGCGCCAATGGCACCACCTATGGGCTGGCCGCCTCGGTATTCACACAGAACGTTACCCGCGCCCACCGCGTCGCCAGTCAGCTCGAAACCGGCCTGGTCTGGGTCAATAGCTGGTTCCTGCGCGATCTGCGCACGCCTTTCGGCGGTGCCAAGCAGTCCGGCATCGGGCGCGAGGGCGGCGTCCATTCGCTCGAGTTCTATACCGAACTCAAGAACGTCTGCATCAAATTGTAGGAAAACACAATGGAACAAGCACAAATCACGCAACTGGGCGACGAGCTGTACACCGCGCTGCTCGAGCGCCAGACCATCACGCCGCTGACCTCGCGCGGCCTCGAAATCAGCATCGAGGACGCCTATCACATCCAGCAGAGGATGCTGGCCCGCCGTATCGAGCAGGGTGAAAAAGTGGTCGGCAAGAAGATCGGCGTCACCAGTCAGGCGGTGATGAACGCCCTCGGCGTGCATCAGCCGGATTTCGGCTGGCTGCTCGATGGCATGGTGTACAACGAAGGCGAGTCGATTCCCTTCGACACGCTGATCCAACCCAAGGCCGAGGGCGAGATCGCCTTCCTGCTGAAAAAGGATCTGCAGGGGCCGGGTGTCACCGCCGCCGACGTGCTGGCCGCCACCGAAGGCGTCATGGCCTGCTTCGAGATCGTCGATTCGCGCATCCGCGACTGGCAGATCAGGATTCAGGACACCGTCGCCGACAACGCTTCCTGCGGCGTTTTCGTGCTCGGCGATCAACTGGTGGACATCAGGAATCTCGATCTGGCGCTGTGCGGCATGGTGCTGGAGAAGAACGGCGAAATCATCGTCACCGGGGCCGGCGCGGCCACCCTCGGCCACCCGGTCAATGCCATGGTCTGGCTGGCCAATACCCTGGGCCGCCTGGGCATCGCCCTGAAGGCCGGCGACATCGTGCTGTCCGGCGCGCTGGGCGCGATGGTGCCGGTGCAGAAGGGCGACAACCTGCGCGTGACCATCGGCGGCATCGGCGGCTGCTCGGTGCGTTTCGTCTGAGCGCGCGGCCATGAACCTGCAAATCTCTGGCAAACGCGCCCTGGTCAGCGGTTCGACCCAGGGCATCGGTTTTGCCATCGCAAGCGAACTGGCGCGCGAAGGCGTGCACGTCACCCTCAATGGCCGCCAGCAGGCCGGTGTCGATGCCGCCGTCGAACGCCTGCGGCAGATGCTGCCCAACGCCTGCATCGACGGCATCGCCGCCGATCTGGGCAGCGCCGCTGGGGTCGCCGCGTTGACCGGGCAACTGCCGGTGGTGGACATCCTGGTCAACAACCTCGGCATCTTCGACCCCGCGCCGTTTGCCGACATCGCCGACGCTGAATGGCTGCGCTTCTTCGAGATCAACGTGCTGAGCGGCGTGCGTCTCGCCCGCCATTACCTGCCGGCGATGAAAGCCGCCGGCTGGGGGCGCGTCGTTTTCATCTCCAGCGAATCGGGCATCAATACGCCGGGTGAAATGATCCACTACGGCATGAGCAAGTCGGCGCAACTCGCGGTATCGCGCGGGCTGGCCCAGGACTGCGCCGGTACCGGCGTCACCGTCAACGCGGTATTGCCCGGCCCGACACGCTCGGAAGGCGTCGCCGATTTCTTCGCCAAGCTCGCCGCCGCCGAGGGCATCGACGGCGGTGAAATGGAACGCCGCTTCTTTGCCGAGGCGCGTCCGACTTCCATCCTCAAACGCATGATCGAGCCGGCGGAAGTCGCCGCGCTCGTCGCCTACGTGTGCAGCGACCGCGCCTCGGCCACCACCGGCGCGGCGCTGCGTGTCGAGGGCGGCGTCGTCCCCACCATCTCCTGAACAGCGAAAGGTAAGCCTTCCATGAGCAAGAAAATCAAATGCGCGCTGATCGGCCCCGGCAACATCGGCACCGATCTGCTCTACAAACTCAAGCGCAGCCCCTATCTCGAACCGGCCTGGATGGTCGGCATCGACCCGGAATCGGAAGGTCTGAAACGGGCCGCCGAACTGGGCCTGAAAACCACCGCCGAGGGTGTCGACGGCCTGCTGCCGCATGTGCTGGCCGACGGCGTGCAGATCGCCTTCGATGCGACCAGCGCCTACGTCCACGCCGAGAACAGCCGCAAGCTGAACGAACTCGGCGTGCTGATGATCGACCTGACGCCCGCCGCCATCGGCCCTTACTGCGTGCCGCCGGTCAATCTGGCCGAGCACGTCGGCAAGCGCGAGATGAACGTGAACATGGTCACTTGCGGCGGCCAGGCGACGATCCCGATGGTTGCCGCCGTTTCCCGCGTGCAGCGGGTGGTTTATGGCGAGATCGTCGCCACCGTGTCGTCGAAGAGCGCCGGTCCCGGCACGCGCAAGAACATTGACGAATTCACCCGCACCACCGCCGGCGCGGTCGAGAAGGTCGGCGGCGCGGAGAAGGGCAAGGCGATCATCATCATCAACCCGGCGGAGCCGCCGCTCATCATGCGCGACACCGTGCATTGCCTGGTCGATGGCGAGCCGAACCGCGAGGCGATCACCGCCTCCATCCACGCCATGATCGGTGAAGTGCAGAAATACGTGCCGGGCTACCGCTTGGTGAACGGCCCGGTGTTCGACGGCAACCGCGTTTCGGTCTTTCTCGAAGTGCAGGGGCTGGGCGACTTCCTGCCGACCTACGCCGGCAATCTCGACATCATGACCGCCGCTGGCGCGCGCACCGCCGAGATGTTCGCCGAGGAAATCCTGGCCGGTCGCCTGACCCTCGAGGCCAAAACGGTAAACGGCAAAGCGAAGCTCGCCGGTTGCGGTTCCCACTGACAGCGGAGAAAGACAATGAGCATTCAAGGCAAGAAAATCACCGTCCACGACATGACGCTGCGCGACGGCATGCACCCCAAGCGTCACCAGATGTCGCTGGAACAGATGATCGCCATCGCCACCGGGCTGGACGAAGCCGGTATTCCGCTGATCGAAGTCACGCACGGCGACGGCCTCGGCGGCTCGTCGGTCAACTACGGTTTCCCGGCCCATACCGACGAGGAATACCTCGGCGCGGTGATCCCTCGCATGCAACAGGCCAAGGTCTCGGCGCTCCTGCTGCCGGGCATCGGCACCGTCGATCACCTCAGGATGGCACGCGATCTCGGTGTACACACCATCCGCGTCGCCACGCACTGCACCGAGGCCGACGTTTCCGAGCAGCACATCACCCTGGCCCGCAAGCTGGAAATGGACACCGTCGGCTTCCTGATGATGGCCCACATGAACAGCCCGGAGGGCCTGGTCAAGCAGGCCAAGCTGATGGAAGGCTACGGCGCGAACTGCATCTACGTCACCGATTCGGCGGGGCATCTGCTGCCGGAAACGGTCAAGTCCCGGCTGGGGGCGGTGCGCGAAGCCTTGAAACCGGAAACCGAACTGGGTTTCCACGGCCATCACAATCTGGCGATGGGCGTCGCCAACAGCATCGCTGCCGTCGAAGTCGGTGCCAACCGCATCGACGCTGCCGCCGCCGGTCTGGGCGCGGGCGCGGGCAACACGCCGATGGAAGTGTTCATCGCCGTGTGCAGCCTGATGGGCGTCGAAACCGGCGTGGACGTGGCGAAGATCACCGACGTGGCCGAGGATCTGGTGGTGCCGATCATGGACTTCCCGATCCGCATCGACCGCGACGCATTGACGCTGGGCTACGCTGGCGTCTATGGCTCCTTCCTGCTGTTCGCCAAGCGCGCGGCGGTGAAATACGGCGTGCCGGCGCGGGAAATCCTGGTCGAACTGGGCCGTCGCGGCATGGTCGGCGGGCAGGAAGACATGATCGAGGACACGGCCATCACCATGGCCCGCGCACGGGGGCTGCTGCAATGAAACTCGACCCGCAGACCATTGCCCGCCTCGCCGAGCATCTCGAAAACGCCGAGTTGCAGGCGCATGACGTGACCAAGATCACCGACGATCATCCCGACATGGATTGGGACGACGCCTACGCCATCCAGGCCGAGATCCTGCGCCGCAAGCTGGCGCGCGGCAACAAGGTGGTTGGCCTGAAATGCGGCCTGACTTCCCGCGCCAAGATGCAGCAGATGGGCGTCGAGACGCCGTGCTTCGGTTTTCTCGCCGACTATTTCACGGTCGACGACGGCGGCACGGTGAAAACCGCCGAGCTGATCCATCCCAAGGTCGAGCCGGAAATCGCCTTCGTGCTGAAAAAGGCGCTGCGCGGTCCTGGCTGCCACGTCGGCGCGGTGCTGGCAGCGACCGATTTCGTGATGCCGGGCATCGAAATCATTGATTCGCGCTACCGCGATTTCAAGTTCGATCTCAAGAGCGTCATTGCCGACAACTGTTCGTCCGCGCGCTATGTGCTCGGCGGCCAGGCCGTGCCGGTGGCCGGGCTGGATCTGCGCACGCTCGGCGTGGTCATGGAGAAAAACGGCAAGCCGGTCGCGGTTGGCGCCGGCGCTGCCGTATTGGGTCATCCGGCGGCGGCAATCGCCATGCTGGCCAATCACCTCGGGGCGCGGGGCGAGGAAATTCCCGCCGGCACCATGATTCTTTCCGGCGGCGTCACCGAAGCGGTTTCCGTGGCCGCCGGTGATCACGTCAATCTGCGCGTCCAGTCGCTGGGCAGCGTCAGCGTTCATTTCAAATAAAGCGAAGGAGGAGACAAGGTGCCATTCGCTCAAGTGTTTCTGATCGAGGGGCGTAGTGAGGCGCAAAAGAAAGCGTTGATCGAAAAGGTCAGCGCCGCGATGGCGGAAGCCGTCGGTGCCCCGCTCGAGAATACCCGCGTCTGGATTCAGGAAGTGCCAAAGGAACAATGGGGCATTGGCGGCAAGACCGCCAAAGACCTGGGCCGCTAAAAACACCATCCGCCATTTCCCGCCTGCGGGAGAGATCCGTCCTCAAAGGGCGGAGGGGGATGGTCACGCCAAAAGAGGAGAAGGTGTGATGTATCGAATTTCATCGGGACGCGCCAGGCAAGGTGCGGCCGGTTTCGGAAAAGTGCTTGCCCTGCCCCTGCTGGCGCTGCTGGCAGCGTGTTCAGCCGGGCCCGACATGAGCAAGATCGAGGCCGAACGGGCGCATGCCGTGCACCGTTACGACCTGGGGCAAAGCCTCGCGGCCAACGCGCAGGTCGTCGTCGCTGGCCTGCAAAGCGGTGCCGTCCTGGTTTCTGCCGATCTGGGCAGCACCTGGAAACGCCACGAACTCGGCCGGACTTCGCTGGTCGATATCGCGGTTTGCCACGATGGCGGCTTCATCGCCATCGACCACTATCGCAAATTGTGGTTTGCCGATGCAGGTGGCGAAAAATGGACATCAGTTGCCATCGAACAGCCCGAGACGCCCCTGAGCGTGGCCTGCGATCCGCAGGGCGGCTGGTGGATCGGTGGCACCCACGCACGCTTGGTGGTCAGCCGCGACCAGGGGCAAAGCTGGATGGCGCACGAACTGGGCGGCGATTTGCAGATCACCGCCGTGCAATTCATCGACGCGACGCACGCGGTGGCCCTGGGTGAGTTCGGTTTCATCGCCTTCTCCGAGGATGGCGGGCAGAACTGGCGCAGGGGCGAAGCCCTGCCGGACGAGTTCTACCCTTACGCCGCGCTGTTTGCCGACCGCGATCAGGGTTGGGTGGCTGGCATCGCCGGCCAGATCCTGCATACCAAGGACGGTGGCAAGCACTGGGAGAAACAGGAAAACGCAACCCAGGCATCGCTCTACCGCCTGTTCATGCATCGCGGTGTGCCGCATGGCGTGGGCGGCAGCGGTGTCATCGCCCGTCTCGACGGCGGCGTCTGGCGCAACGTGCGCTACCCCGATCCGCTGCCCGTCACCCTTGGCGCAGGCGCTTCCCTGCACGGGCAGAACGCGATCGTCGTCGGTGGTCCAGGCGGACTGCTGCGCACTGTCGGCTTTGCTGACAACACGTAATTCCGGAGATTCAGAATCATGGTCAGCAAACTGCGCCACGCCATTACCCATCGCCTGCACATCGGCGAAGAATGGATTTTCAATAACCCAAGGGTCGTCCTTGGACTGATTCTTGCCATCACCCTGATGTTCGGCATGGCGTTGCCCCAGCTGCGCGTCTTTACCGATTTCTCCGATCTGTTGCCGCAAAACCACAGCTACATCAAGGTCTACAACAAGCTGAAGGAGAATTTCGGCGGTGCCAACATGATCGTCATGGCGGTCGAAGTCGAGCGGGGCACCATCTTCAACCCGGAAACCCTGCAACTGATCCACGAAGCAACGCAAGGCGTGGACAACCTGCCCGGCGTCAATCACAACCTGGTCAACAGCCTGACTCACCGCACCTCGCGCAAGGTTTTCCTCGATGAGTTCGGGGGCTTCGCTTCGGAATCCTATTACGACCCGCAGAAAGGCCCTCCGAGTGTCGCCGAACTGGAAAAACTGAAGCAGGACGTGATCGCCAACCCGACCATCTACGGCCTGCTCGTTTCGCCGGACATGAAGGCGGCGCTAATCAAAGCCCAGTTGAACGAAGGGGAAATCGACTACCCAGCCACCTTCGCCGCCTTGCAGGAAGTACGGGCCAAGCTGGCCAAGCCAGGGCACAAGATTTTCGTCACCGGCAACCCGGTGCTGACCGGCTGGGTGTACACCTATCTGCACCAGATCATCGAGATTCTGGCGTATACGCTGGTCTTGCTGGCGACCTTGCTGATCCTCTACTTCCGCCGTTTGTACGGGGTGGCGCTGCCCTTGCTGGGCATTGCGCTTTCCACCATCTGGGGCCTGGGTTTCATGGCGGTTGCGGGCATCAACCTGGAGCCGCTGTCGCTGCCCATTCCCTTCCTGATTGCAGCCAGGGCGACCTCGCACGGGGTGCAACTGGTGGTGCGTTATTACGAAGAGCTGGCGCTCGTCAAAAATGGCCCGCAGGCGGCGCGCAACGCGCTGGATGCGCTGTTCCGTCCCGGCTCGCTGGCCATCATCGTCGATGCGGTCGGGATTGCCGTGCTCGTGCTCGGTGCCGCGCCGTTCAACCACAAACTGGGCCTGGCTGCGGGTTTCTGGGGTTTCTCGGTGATCTTCACGGTGCATTTCATGGTGCCGCTGGCGCTCTCCGTCCTGCCCTCGCCGAAACAGCACGTCGATGGCAATGCCGGCATGCGCAATTTCCTCGGCAAGTCGATGGCGCTGACCGGCGGTACCGAAGGCGGCGCGCGCTCCATCCTGATCCTGACCCTGATCGGTGCCATCGGCGCATCCTATCTGGTCGGCAAGGTGCAACTCGGCGAATCGGAGCCGGGTTCGCCGCTCCTGCACCACGATCACGATTACAACGTTTCGACCACGGCGATCAACCATCGTTTTCCGGGTTCCGAGGAATTGCACGTCGCCGCCCGCACCGACGAGCCGGGCGGCATCAAGCGTCCGGAAGTCATGGCCGCGATCGAGCGCTTCCAGGCCCACATGCTGTCCGATCCGCAACTGGGCGGCACCAAGGCCATTCCCGGCGTCATCCGTGTGGTCAACAAGCTGATCCACAACGACGATCCGCGCTGGATGCAGTTGCCGGATTCGCAGGATGAAATCGGCGGTCTGATGTTCACCTACATGGCATCCAGCCCGATCCCCGGCGCCTTGAAGGAATTCGTCAATGCCGACGATAACGAAGCCAACATGGTGTTCTATTACAAGGATCACCAGGCGGAAACGATCAATCGCGTGGTCGCGCTGGCCGAGGAAGGCATCCGCCGGATCGAGGCGGAAGTTCCCGGCCTGCACATCGAGCTGGGCGGCGGCATCATCGGTGTCACGGCGGCCGCCAACCAGGCACTGCATGCCGACCACATGGTCATCATTCCGGCCGTGATGTCGATCGCCTTCCTGCTCGTGATGGTCTATTACAGCTCCTTGCATGCCGGCTGGCTGATGGTGCTGCCGATGCTGTTCTCGACGCTCATGACCTATGCCTTCATGGCGGCGCTCAATATCGGCATCAGCGTCAATACGGTGCCGGTCATTGCCGTCGGAGTCGGGGTCGGCATCGACTACGCGGTGTATTTCATGGATCGCATCCGCGAGGAGTTTGCCCGCCTGCGCGACATGAAGCAGGCCGTCATCACCGCCGTGGCGACGACGGGTTCGGCCGTCAGCTTCACGGCCGTGACGCTGATCGCCGGGGTCGTCATGTGGATTTTCATGTCCGACCTGCGCTTCCAGTCGGATGCCGCCGTCTTGCTGTCCTTCATGCTCATCGTCAATGCCATTGCCGCCGTGCTGATCGTGCCGTCCTGGTGCGTCGTGTTCCGGCCGAAATTCGTGACGGCAGCGCATTACGACGAAGACGGCGTACTTGAGAACGACTAATAAAAATCCGGTTTGCCGGAGAACGGCCCATTTTCATCAACATCCATTGGGGACAAAAGCATGGAGACAAGGTTCACTCTATCCCGCCAACATGGCCTGCTGACTGCTGCGCTGGCCGCAGTATTCAGCGGTCCGGCGCTGGCCAGCGAGTTGCCCGCCATGGGCGAGGACGATTCGCCCTGGCAGGTCGACGTCACTTACGAAAACCACACCGTTCGCCGCGAGCACACGGGGCTGGCGAAGTTCCGTAATACCTTGCAGGCGGAATTCGACAAGCGCCTGGGCAACGGCTGGGCGGTGCACGGCATCGCGCGCGGCAGCTGGGACGGCGTTTATCGCATGAACAGCGGCGAGTACGGCAACAAGGCGGGCGGTTCCATCACGTCGCAGTCGACCGTCGCCGGCCAATTGCAGTCCGTGCCCTGGGGCAGCACCGGCGGCACCGGCTTGAGCCTTGGCCCCTCCGGCCCGGAAGGTGTGGTCGATCATTCCGCAGTTGCTGGCGCATTGGGGTTGCCCGCCAACGTTTTCGTCGATAACTACGCCAACAATCCGAACGCCGGCCTGCGCGTGCTCGGCGACCGCTGGCACGCCACTAACGGCGGCGTCGGCTTCGCCGTGCCGGTGCGCCCTTGCGACGTGGATAAGCGCGGTTGCCGCGATTTCGGCGGCTACGGCGACCGTACCCGCTCGGAACTGGAGGCACCGGAATTCAACGACCGCCTCGATTTCATCCGCGAACTGTACGCCAAGAAGACTTTCGATCTCGGCGACGGCAAGGGGCTGTTCGTCAAGGTCGGCAAGCAGCAGGTGGTGTGGGGGCGTACTGACCTGTTCCGCGTGCTCGACGTGATCAACCCGGTCGACTTCTCGCGCAACAACATCTACGACGAACTCTCCGACATCCGCATTCCGATGTGGATCGCCCAGGCCGAATACCGCATGGGTGCGAGTGACACGATGCAGGATCGCAACCTGCAATTCGTCTGGAACTTCGACAAGTTCCGCGCCAGCAACCTCGGCCAGTGCGGCTCGCCCAACGCCATTCTCGATGCGGGCTGCTTCTTCCGTGGCATGGCGAACCTGTGGGACAACGGCGGCACCGTCGCCAACTTCGCCAACCTCGCTCCCGGCACGCTGCTGGCCACCAACTTCGGCCCCGGCCAGATCGGTCTGAACAAGGTGTATCTGCCGGAATGGAGCCTGAAAAACACCCAGTTCGGCGTCAAGTATGAAGGCGTCACCATGGATGGCCTGTCCTTCTCGCTGAATGCCCTGAGCTACCGCTCGCAACTGCCCTCGCTGCACGGCGGCAAGCGGGCGACCAACTCGTTCACCGGCGCATACAGCAATGCCTGGCCCTACCTGATCTCCTTCGACATGCACTTCCCGCGCGTCAATCTGGTCGGCGGCTCGATGGACTTCCAGCTGCCATCCGCCGGCGCGGCGGTGCGCCTCGAGGCGGCCTATACCGACGGCGAGGAGTTCAGCAACACCCTGAAACCCAAGCTGTACTCGAAGAACAACGTCTTCCGCTCGGTGATCGGCATCGACCGGCCCACCTTCATCCCCTTCATCAGCGAAACCTCGGCGACGCTGATTTCCGGGCAGTTGTTCTACCAGCACATCTTCGACCACGAATGGAAGCGCACCGCGCTCGGCAAGGCCGGGATGCCGGACTGGAAGGACAGCTTCATCGGCACCCTGCTCATCAAGGGGTTCCTGAAGAACGGCATGGTCAGCCCGCAGGTCATCTTCGCGCACGATTTCCGCGCCAGGGCGACGGCGATTGCGCCGCAGGTCGAATGGAACGTCAGCAACGACCTGAAATTGACCGTCGGCGCCAACTACAAGCTCGCCAGCGGCCGTTCCAATTGGGAATTCGACGATTGCCGCTCGTGCAACCCGTTTGCGCCCTTCACCGCGCCCAACGGCGACGCCGATCCGATGACCGCCTATTCGCGCGGTCTGACCGGCATGGAACCGCTGGGCCGCTTCCGCGCCGGGCCGATCGGCGCGGCGTTCAAGGAAGACGACATCTACGTCAAGCTCAACTACAAGTTCTAACCCGAAGAGGAATCATCATGAAAAAAACAGCTTTTGCACTGACTTCCCTGCTCCCGCTCCTGCTCGCCGGTGTGATGGGTGGCGCACATGCAGCAACCGACGCCGACGTGGACAACAGCTTCAACCCCTACAAGGGCGGCTTTCCCGGTTTTGCCGGCCTCAAGGCGGGCATGACCATCAACAAGGGGAACGTGGAGCAGTTCAAGGACGTGCTCGGGGTCGGCGTCTACAAACTCATCAAGGACGGCTCGTTCGAGATGAAGGTCGGCCCGACCACCCAATTCACGATCAGCAAGGCCTACGTCGATGCCACCCGTGCCAATCTCAACAAAACCAAGCTGGGCGAGAAACCGGGCGATCTGAGCGGTTACGTGGCCGGTCGTCCCTTCCCGGAAGAACCGGATGCCAATGATCCGCGTGCCGGCGAAAAGCTGGCCTGGAACTACAAGTACGGCGTGAACTGGGGTGACGGCGCGATCATTTCGCCGTTCTACTGGAAATACCGCAACATGCAGAGCGGCAAGGTGGAAAAGACGATCAAGTACGACTTCCACTTCCTCAACTTCATGCACCGCACCAAGGACGCGCCGGTGCCGGAAATCACCCCGAATCCCTCGGGCATTTTCCGCGCCATCTACGTCAAGGCGTCCGAGCCGCAGGATCTGAAAAACACCCAACTGCTGATCCAGCGTTTTTCGGATGACCAGAAGCTCGACGACGCCTATCTCTACCTCGGCTTCCAGCGCCGGGTACGCCGTTTGGCACAAGGCCAGGTAACTGATTCCTTCCTCGGCTCCGATCTGATGATCGAAGACTTCGAGGGTTACAACGGCCGCGTTTCCGACATGAAGTGGACGTACAAGGGAACGAAGAACGTCATGCTGCCGTTGTGGAATCACGACGAGCTGCAACTTGCCGACGACATGCCGGCCGAAGCGGACGGCTACAAATACGTCAAATTCGGCGGCCAGGGCGAGTGTTTCCACGAAGGAACCTGGCAGTTGCGCAAGGTGTATGTGCTCGAGGCGGCTCCGGTCAATTCGAATCACCCGGTCAGCAAGCGCGTTTTCTACATGGATGCGCAGCTTGGCAACCTGAACGGTGCCAATGAAATCTACGACCGCAAAGGCGAATTGTGGAAGGTGTTCATGGTCGGCAAGTCGCATGCCGATCACCACCTGCCGATCAACAAGGGGGCCGGCATCGGCATCGACGATGCGTTCACCATGGTCGACGTGCAGGCCAAGCATTGCACCACCGGGCATTTCAAGGGCCAGGTCGATACCAAGCGGAATCGCCCCAACCTGTTCCAGGTGCAGAACCTGCGCGGTGGCGACTAAACGGGTAGTGACAACGATCTCTCTGCGGGGTGTGTTCCAGGATATCGGGTCACCCCTTTTCAAGGGGCTTCATGCCCCTGTTTTTTTTGGATACGGCCATGTCTGAAGACCAAGTTGTGCGCATCGTCCGGCGTCGCGTCAAACCCGGCTGCGAAAAAGCCTATGAGGCACTCGTTGGTGCCATGTTCGAGGATGCCAAACGTTTTCCCGGCTATCTGGCCGCCAGTTTGCTGCCACCCGCCTTGCATACGGATGAGTACCAGATCGTGCAACGCTTTGCGAGTGCCGCCGATCTCGAACGCTGGAATCTGTCCGGGCAGCGCCAGCAATGGATGGAGCGCCTGGCAGCGGTTGCCGAGAATGACCCGGAATACCGTGTCCTGCATGGCCTGGAAGTCTGGTTTGGCCCGGCACAGGTGCCGGTGAACAAATTGCCGCCACGCTGGAAGATGTGTTTCGTCAGTTGGCTGGGCATCTTTCCTACCGTGGCCTTGTTGCTGGCCTATCTCGGGTCTTGGATTGCCCACTGGCCTTTTCTGTTGCGCACGGCCTGCATCACAGCCATTGTGGCCCTCTTGATGCCCTACGTCATCATGCCGCGCCTGACGCGCTGGTTTTCAAACTGGTTGCGTCGTTAATTCGTAAAAAAAAGGAGAGGGCGAGGGCCCTCTCCTGCAAAGCCATGACGAAAGGGGGTTCGTTACGCATGGCTGTCTGGAAAACGTGCTGTTACTCGGTAAAAACGGCTTCAATCTCCGGGGCGCTGGCTTTGACCAATTGCAGCAGACTGGTCTTGAGCTGATCGTAGGCAGGGCGGACTTCTCGCGGGATGAAGCTGCGCAGCACCGGAAAATCGCCTTTTTCGGCGTAGCCCTGGGCCTTCATCCAGAGTCTGCGGTAGTCCCGGTAGTCTGATGAAATGCGCTGCACCAGGTCGCCATGTTGCGCACGGGGGAGCGTACTGAGAATGCGCTGAATCGCCTGATCGATAATGCGCGCCCGGTCGATGGATGGTTGCGCCTCCTGAGAACTGACTGAATTCATGACCAGAACATTACTGGAGCGGATTTCCTCGATTCCATCGAGAATCCTTTCCAGGGGGTGAATCGTGCTGCTGCCGGCATTGGCCTGATCTTTCATGCCCTCGGCTGATTTCACCGCGCCGCGCAAAACGGTGTTGCATGCTTTCACTTCGGTGGAAAGCTGCCGATCGAGGTCGTGCGCCTGCTTTACTGCCAGTTCCAGATCCTCGCCCACGCGGGTCAGCGCAGATGAAGCCGTCGTAATCGTTTGTGTGGCTTCCAGCGTGTGACTGGCGCAATCCTCTATGCTGGAAATCAGGGTGACGGCATTTCTCGTCAAACCAACCGCTGTTTCGACTTCTGTCCGGGATACTTTCAGCAAACCATTGACGGTGTGCGTGCTGCCGACGATAGCCTGGATTTTTCCCTGGATTTCCACTGTGGCACTGGCAGTCCGTTCCGCCAGTTTGCGTACTTCGTCGGCGACGACCGCGAAGCCCCGGCCCGATTCGCCGGCGCGCGCTGCCTCGATCGCCGCATTGAGCGCCAACAAATTCGTCTGGCCCGCAATGTCCTGGATGATTCCGGCAACCGAGGCTATTTTTTCGGAGTGGCTGACCACGTCCCTGAATTGCGTTTCGGCATCTGCCACGGAGGTGGCAACACGATTGACGGCCTCTTCCGAATCCCCGATGCAGGCTCGTCCCGCGCAGGCCAGTCGGCTGGATTCGTGTGCCTGGGCGAGGACGTTTTCCGTCATCTGCGCAATAAGCTGTGTCGTGTGGCTGACTTCGTGCGCGGTGTTGCCCAGGGTGCTGACGCTGCGGCTCAGTGAGTCACCGGCGCTGGCAACCTTGGTGAATCGTGAAACCAGGGTTGCATTGTCGCTGATGAATTTTCTCGACTGCCTGAACAGGGATTGCAGGATTTGCTCGAATCCCTGCAGCTTGCCAGTGTGCGTCCGTGCCTTGTCGGCGTGCTCACGGCGGCTGCGTGCGTTGAGGAGCAGCAGACCTGTGAGGAGCGTCGAGAAGGCGCCCAGCAGAATGCAAATGAGAACCACGGTTGGCATTTCTCTCCCGAAATCTGTGTCTGAGATTTGCGCCGAGTTTACACAAAATATCGAGAAAGTAAATTAATTACGATAAATTTAGCCTGCTCTCAACACGAGGGCGCAAGTCTGACCTGCGCTCGGTCAGCGGAAACTTACAACCTGTAGCAATTCCCCCCTACCGCCTCGTGCCGGGCTGTCTTATCCTGCATCAAGGGCATACCGAGGGTTCGCCATGAAAACCATCAAACTGATTTCCTTGTTCGTTCTTGCCTTCTGCCTGGCAGGGCAAAGCGCCTGGGCACATGGGCCGCGTACGCGCGTTGGCGTCTACTACGGCATTGGCTGGAACCCTTTCTGGTACCCCTCGCCCTGGCCTTATTACCCGCCGCCGGTCATCATCGCCTCCCCGCCCGCGCCGCCGCCGGTTTATGTCGAGCAGGCAAGGCCTGCGCCGGTAGCTGCCGAGTACTGGTATTACTGCCGTTCAGCCGGCGGCTATTACCCGGCGGTCGGTGCGTGTCCGGAAGGCTGGTTGCCGGTGTTGCCTGAACCGGCCGATCCGCCCGCGCCACCTTCAAATCCACAATGACGAAAGGGATTCCGATGCGCTCACCTCGACTCTCCCGCTTTTATCTCGCCGTGCCGGCTGCGTTGCTGCTGGCGGCCTGTTCGACCGTGCCGACCGGGCCTTCCGTGATGGTGCTGCCGGGCACCGGCATGAGTCTCGAACGTTTTCGTGCCGATGAAACCTGGTGCCGCGATGATGCTTCGCGCATGATCGGCGGGCAGACGGCGGCCGATAATCAGCGTCAGTCGGCCATCAATTCCGCCGCTATCGGCACGGCCGTCGGCAGCGTGGCCGGGCTGGCCATCGGTGGCAGCGGACGCGGTGCGGCGGTCGGCGCGGGCGTGGGTTTGATCGCCGGCAGCGCTTCCGGCAGCGAGGCCGGGCGCCAATCTGCCGTGGGTACGCAGCGCCAGTACGACAATGCTTATATCCAGTGCATGTACGCCAAAGGCCATCGCGTGCCGGTTTCCGGCAATATGAGCCAGGTTGCGCCGATGCGCAGTACCGATGCCAGCGTTCCGCCGCCGCCGCCCGGCAAACCGCCCGCGCCGCCGCCGGGAGTGCGTTGAGGTGCAGACCCGAAGCGCATAGTAGAATGCGTGCATGCCGCTTCTGAATGCCATGTTGCTCAAAGAACGCCTCGGCCCCCTGGCCGGGCGTTTTGACGTTGACGCCCTGGATGAGTGCGATTCGACCAGCAGCGAGTTGCTGCGACGGGCCGCCGCCGGCGCGCCTTCCGGCAGCGTCGTGGTTGCTGACCGGCAGCTTGCCGGCCGTGGTCGGCGCGGGCGCAACTGGGCTTCGCAGCCGCAGGACAGCCTGACTTTTTCCCTGCTCTGGCGCTTGCCGCCCGGCTGCCAGCCCAGCGGCCTTTCGCTCGCGGTGGGCTTGGCGCTGGTGGAAGCCTTGCAAGCCGTGGGGGGGCGGCAGCTTGCCCTGAAATGGCCGAATGACGTGTTGCTCGTGCGGGAGGCGGATTTTGCCAAACTGGCCGGCATCCTTATCGAATTGTCGAGCGACCGGCGCGGCATGCTTGCCTGCATCGGCATCGGTCTGAATTTGCGGGCGCCCGCAGGCGAATTTGCCTTGCCGGTGGCGGGCTTGAGCGAGAGCCTGCCGGTTTTGCCGGATCGGCACACCTTGTTTGCACATATCCTGATCTCGCTCGCGCGTCGGCTGGATGTGTTCACGAGCGCCGGTTTTGCGCCCTTGCAGGCCGACTGGATGGCGCATCACGCTTGGCAGGATTGCCCGGTCGATCTGCTGACGGACGGCGTTGCCGAAGCGAGCGGCCTGTGTCGCGGCGTGGATGCCGATGGGGCGCTGCTGCTGGAAACCGTGCACGGCCCGCGCCGTATCCTGGCGGGCGACGTCAGCCTGCGTCGCGCATGATTTTGTGTCTCGACAGCGGCAACAGCCGTATCAAATATGGCTTGGCTGCCGCCCGATCCGACGACTGGCTGTGCACCGGCAGCGTCACGCACGCGGAGCTGGCCCGGTTGCCGGAATACCTAGCGGCCTACCCTAGACCGAGGCACATCCTGTGCGCAAACGTGGCGGGCGAGGCAATCGAAGCGCAGTTGCGCCAGCATTTGCATCCGCTGGGAGCGGCGTGGCACGACGTGCGCAGCACGGCACACGCTGCCGGCGTACGCAACGGCTACCGGAATCCAGCGCAATTGGGCGTGGATCGCTGGTGCGCCCTGATTGGCGCGCGCCATCTGTGTCCCGGCAATGTGCTGGTGGTCATGGCCGGCACCGCGACCACGATAGACGCGCTTGCTGCCGACGGCCGTTTTCTCGGTGGCCTCATCCTGCCCGGCCAGACCCTGATGCGTCAGGCGCTGGCCCGCGATACCGCCGCCCTGCCGCTGGCGACGGGGGCGTGTACGGTGTGGCCGCAGACGACGGTCGATGCCATTCACACCGGCACCTTGTACGCCCAGCTCGGCGCCATCGAGCGCGCCTGGGCGGCCTGTCCGGACAGCGCCTGCCTGATCTCGGGCGGTGCCGCTTCGCTGCTTGCTCCCCTGCTTTCCCGGCCGGCGCAGCAGGTGGCGAATCTTCCTCTCCTTGGCTTGCGCCATCTGGCGCGGCTGGAATTGCAACTGGTTTGAAACGCATGGAAATCATTCCCGTTGCCGAATTGAAGATAGGCATGTTCATCGTCGAACCGGACTGCCCGTGGACTGAATTCAAATTCGCGCTGCAAGGCTTCGTCATCACCACGCCCGAGCAAGTCGATACCTTTGCGCGCAAATGCCGCTTCGTGCAGATCGACCGCAGCCGTTCGGTGCGCGATCAGCACGCTGCGCCCGTAGCGACCGGTTCGGCGCACAAGCTGCGGGCGGCACCCTTGGTCGCGCCGCAGGAAGAAGCGCCTGCGCGCCATCGTCGCCTGGCGCCGCATGAGGAAAAACGCGAGGCGCAGACGGCACGGCGGCGGCATTTCCTGGACTATCTGCACAAACGGCAGGACGACCACGAAGCATTCGCCCTGGGCCGGGAAATCATGCATATCGAGCCGCGCTACGAAGCCCTGCAGAACGCCTTGCAGCAGACCTATCGGCGCGCGGCCAGCGAACAGGGTTTCGATATCGTGCAATTGCGCGAAGGCGTGCGCGATCTGACCGGCAGCCTGCGCCGCAACCCCGATGCCCTGATGTGGCTGTTGCGCCTGAAAACCGTGGATGACTACAGCTTCGATCATGCGATGGAAGTGGCCGTGCACGCCCTGCTGCTGGGCAACCACCTGGGCTGGCGCGGCGCGCCGCTGCTCGAACTGGGCGTGGCCGCCCTGCTCCAGGACGTAGGCAAGACGCAGGTTCCCGCTGCCGTCCTGAACAAGCGCGAGACGCTGAATGCCGAAGAGCAGCAGCAGATTCGCGCGCATCTTGCGGCGTCGCTGGAATTGCTGCTGCGGCAGCCGGATTTTCCGACCAAGATACTCAAAGCCATCAGCCGCCACCACGAGCGCTGGGACGGCAGCGGCTATCCCAAGGGGCTGCGTTTCGAGGAAATCGGTTTGAATGCCGAAATCCTCGGTCTGGCGGATTCCTTCTGTGCGCTGCTGAGTGAGCGCCCGTATCGCCCGGGGGTGGGGCACCAGCAGGCGCTGGAAATTCTGTTCGCCTTGCGCGGCAAGCAATTCAACCCGGTGCTGATGGAGCGCTTCGTCCAGTGCGTCGGTCTGTATCCGATTGGCTCGCTGGTGGAGCTGAGTAACGGCGAGGTCGGCGTCGTCCTCCTGCAGAACCGTGTCCAGCGCGCCCGCCCCCGCATCCTGGTCCTGTTGGCTGCGGATAAATCCGTGCTGCGCAGCTACCGTCTCATCGACTTGCGCGACGTGCAACACGAACACTTGCGCATTCAGAAAGCGCTGCCGCGCGGTGCCTACGACCTCTCCCAGCATGACTATTTCCTCGCCTGAACAAGCGCCGCATCCGGAATTTTCCGCCAGCGGTCTCGATTTGGCGGCTTTCGGCCTGCATGCAGCGGATCTCGTCTCCTTGCGCAGCCTGGGCGACATCTGGCGGCGCGCACTTGCGTCCCGCATGATGGCGGCTCGTGGCGACAGGGGTTTGCTGGAGTTTCTCGCGGTGGCCGAAAAACTCCCGTATGCGCTGGCGGACAGCCACTGGCAGCAGGAATGGGTGAGCGGGTGGCACAAGCTGATCAGCCGGGGTTACACGCAGACGGACGTTTTTCGCCTCTTTTTCGAAATTCTCATGCAGTGTGAAAATGACCTGCTGGGCGAGAGCGGCAGCGTCAGCCGGGTCATCATCGACCTTTTCACCTGCCTGCGCAGGGCCGTTCTGGCGGCGGTGATCGGGATGATCGACCTGAGTGCGGCGGCGCGTGGCGAGCATGACGACATACAGGACGAACTGGCAGCGCTGCGCCAGGTGCGCGAACGTCTGGCCGGGGGTGAATTGTGCGGCCTGCTCTCGGTCAGCGCCGTCAACCGCGAGGCATTTACCAGCCTGCCGGCTGCCGATCTGCAGCAGATTCCTCATTTGCTGGCCGAACACATCGCCGCCCACCTGCGTCCGGAAGACCAGCTTTTTACCGGCCGCGACAACGAATGGCTGGTGCTGCTGGGCAAGCTGCAGACGCCCGCCCAGGTGCTGCTTGCCGCCACGCAGATCAGCCGCACTTTCGAGACGCCGCTGCCGCTGCTCAGTGGCCGCCGTGTGTCCATCCATGCAACGCTGGGCTGCGCGGCGCTTCCGGAGCACGCGGGCGACGCCGAAAACGCGCTCAAGGCGGCGCGTCTGGCGCGCTGGCAGGCGCGGCAGGAAAAGCAGTCTTGCGCCTGGTATGAACCCAGCCTGGGCGAGCGCTGGCAGCAGCGCGAGCAACTGCTTGCGCCCTTGCAGGCCGCGCTGGCGCAGGATCAGTTCGAGCTTTATCTGCAACCGCAGGTCGATCTTGCCGACGGGCGCTGCATCGATGCGGAATTGCTGCTGCGCTGGCAGCACCAGGGCCAGTTCGTTGCGCCGCCGGAAATCATCGAGCTGATCGAAAGCAACGGCTGGCGCACGCAATATACCGACTGGCTGCTGCGCACGGCCTTGCGCACCTTGAGCGAACTGGATGCGGCGGGTATCGACATCGGCGTGTCGATCAATCTCACCGCTGCCGACCTGCTCGACGCCGACCTGCCCGAGTTGCTGGCGCAGCGCTTGTCCACTTGGCGCTTGCCGGGCAGCCGCCTGACCCTGGAATTGACCGAATCGGCTTTCCTGCACGAGCGCAGCATCGGGCTGGCCAACATGGAACGTCTGCGTGCCCTGGGTTGCCGCCTGGCGCTCGACGATTTCGGCACGGGATATTCGTCGCTGAGCTATCTGGTGACTTTGCCGGTGCAGGAAATCAAGATCGACCGCTCTTTCGTCGTCGCCATGGAAAAAAGCGCGGATGCCCGCCGCGTCGTGCGCACCATCGTCGATCTCGCAAGCGATCTGGGCATGCTGCCGATTGCCGAAGGCGTCGAGCACGACGCCGCCCACGCCGCCGTCAGCGCGCTCGGCTGCCAGGTCGGGCAGGGTTACCTCTACGGCAAACCCATGCCGCTGGACGATTTCATCGCTTGGTACCGCGCGCGCTGACAGCGGCGCGGTAGCCCGTCATGCTCAAGCGCCCACGTCCAGGCACAGGTATTTCACTTCCAGATACTCCTCAATGCCGTACTTCGCGCCTTCGCGGCCGATGCCCGACTGCTTGACGCCGCCGAAGGGCGCGACTTCGTTGGAAATCAGCCCGGTATTGACGCCGACCATACCGTATTCCAGCGCCTCGCCCACCCGCCAGGCTCGGCCCAGGTCGCGGGTGTAAAGGTAGGCGGCCAGCCCGAATTCGGTGTCATTGGCAAATTTGATCGCCTCCGCCTCCCCGGAAAAACGAAACAGCGGCGCCAGCGGCCCGAAGCTCTCCTCGCGCGCCACTCGCATGGCGCTCGTCACCTCGCTCAACACCGTCGGCTGATAGAACTTGCCGCCGCGCGCATGGCGCGCGCCGCCGCAGCGCACCCGCGCGCCCTTCGCCAGCGCGTCCGCCACGTGCGCCTCGACCTTGGCCAGCCCCGCCGCGTTGATGAGCGGCCCCTGCTGCACGCCTGCCTCATCACCCGCGCCCACCTGCAAGGCCTGGACGCGGGCGGCGAATTGCTCGGCAAAGGCTTCGTAAATGCCGTCCTCCACCAGAAAGCGGTTGGCACAGACGCAGGTTTGCCCGGTATTGCGATACTTCGCCGCCAGCGCGCCTTCGACGGCGGCATCGAGATCGGCGTCGGCGAACACGATGAAAGGCGCGTTGCCGCCCAGTTCCAGCGACAGTTTCTTGATGCTCGGCGCGCACTGCGCCATCAACTGCCGACCCACGGCGGTGGAGCCGGTAAAGGAAAGCTTGCGCACCGTCGGATTGGCGCACAGTTCGCCGCCAATCGCCTGCGGATCGCCGCTGATGACGTTGAACACCCCTGCTGGCAAACCGGCTTCCTCGGCCAGCACGGCCAGCGCCAGGGCGGTGAGCGGCGTGGCTTCCGCCGGTTTCACCACCACCGTGCAACCCGCCGCCAGGGCTGGCGCAACTTTGCGGGTAATCATCGCCAGCGGAAAATTCCACGGCGTGATGGCCGCGCAGACGCCGACCGCCTGTTTGATCGTCAACAGCCGCGTGTGCGCCAGCGGACTGGGGATGGTTTCGCCGTAAGTGCGCTTGCCTTCCTCGGCGAACCACTCGACGAAGGAGGCGCCATAGGCCACTTCGCCACGCGCCTCGGTGAGCGGCTTGCCGCATTCGGCGGTAATCAGGCGGGCCAGATCCTCGGCGTTGGCGGTAATCAAGCGAAACCACTGCTGCAACACCTGCGCCCGCGCCTTGGCCGGACGGGCACGCCAATCGGCCAGCACATCCGCCGCTGCGGCAATGGCGCGGCGGGTTTCAGACGCGCCGCAACGCGGCACTTGCGCCAGCACAGCGCCGGTGGCTGGATTGAGTACCTCCAGCAAATCGCCCGCATCGGCGGCGATCCACTGCCCGCCGAGATAGTTTTTTTCACGCCACAAAGCCTGATTCTGCAACTCGATCATTTTGAAAAATCCTGAAAAAACGTTAAGTTACGGTGAGTTCCCAGAAACCGGATGAATAATGCGCCACGCTTCTCTTCTGCTTTCCCTGGCCGCCGCGCTCCTGCTCGCCGCCTGCGGCACGCCCGCGCCGCGCCCGTCTGACAAAGGGGAAACTATAACCCAGAGCCGCCGCCCGGCCAGCCCGGCCGGTGCCGACGTCGCCCTCTACGCGCTGACCCTGATCGACACCGGCTACCGCTTCGGCGGCAAGAACCCGCAAGCCGGCCTCGATTGCAGCGGCATGGTCAGTTACGTTTTCGGTCAGGCCGCCAATCTGAAAATCAGCGGCAGCGCCGCCGACATCGCCCGCCGTGGCCGCCCCATCAACCGCCACGACCTGCGCGCTGGCGACCTGGTGTTCTTCAACACCCAGAACCGCCCCTTCTCGCACGTCGGCATCTACATCGGCGACAACCGCTTCATCCACGCTCCTTCCAGCAACGGCGCGGTGCGCGTCGAACAGATGGACAACCGCTACTTCGCCCAACGCTACGAGGCGGCGCGCAGTTTGCTGGATTGAGTTTGGGGGTTTTGGCTGCTGCGTTTGCTGGAGTAAGCTGTTGGCGTCACTGAGGTACGACAACCCGGTTACGCGGAAGGGCAGGCAAATTCCCTTTAGTAATAACGCTGTTCAAATTCGAAACTTTCGTTGATCCAGCCTGTAGGCGGTATAAATTCTGCGCAATCAAATCCGTTCAGGGGTATGAGGGGAGCTTTAGGTAAGGTTTTCTTGATTTCTTTGCTTTGGTTTGTGTCATACCGCCAATAAACCACTTGCCGCGTAAGATAATTTACGCTCATGCCGGAAGCGGTATCTTGACCATCCGGGCTATAAGATTCCTGGTCAAACCCGCTTAACAGCAACTCATTTTTTCTAAAAATGAATCTGTAGATGCTATCGCTGGGAGCCATCGAATGCAAGGCTTGTATTAACAGCGACTGACCTTCGATGCCAAAATTGACGCCAATGCGAGCGTCGCAGAGCGCCTTCGAGATGGCCCCAAGCTTGTATTCACCATACGCTTTTCCGTAGAGAACTGCCAAATTAGGAGTAACCCTTAGGTTTGGTGGCGATTCTTCGTAAAGAAAGAAAACGAGATCTTCATAACCATCCCCGTTTAGATCTGATTTTGTAAGTTTTGCGATGTTTTCAGGCGGGTACTGTTTCCCCATTGTCGTTGAAATGGCAGCAACATCTTTTAGAAACTGGTCTGTGTAAGTAGCTTTTTCCAGTGGCTCCGCCACAACGGCTCCACAAGACAATAGCAGCATCGGAATTGAAAAAACCATTTGAAAGGCTGGTGATCGCATAGTTTCTCCTGCGGCAGTTGCTTGTATGTCAAATCACGCAGAAAAACAACACGAGGCCAAATGAAAATCTGGTGGCTTACTTGTCGATTGCTGCCTCAGCTTGCTGAATTTCCACAGAGTTTACGGATGTCGTTGCGATATGTCCAATGGGCAAAGCAACTCAGGCAAAGCAACATGGATGTCCCAAAGTGCGCGCCTCTGCCACGGCCATCAGTCCGAATGGCTGTTGCTGCGCCTCCATGAAAACCCCTATCGGTAAATTTCACGCCGGTTGCCCACTTGCACCACCAGCACGCGCAAAGCGCCGTCCTGAATGTCGCAAATCACCCGGCAGTCGCCCACGCGGTAACGCCAGAAACTGCCAAGTGGGCCGCTCAGTGCTTTGCCGGTGCTGCGCGGATTTTCCAGACCTGCGACGCGTTCATCCATGAAGTCGACGATGCGCCGCGCAACCTGCCTGTCGAGCTTGCGAAGCTGCCCTTTGGCCGTGTCGGTGTAATCAATCGTCCAAGCCAAGGTCTTTCCTCACGTCAGCGGCTGAATACACCTGTTCATGCCCTTTGCGAACGCGCTCCAACACGTCGGCGGCAAGGTAGTAGTCCTCCATCTCTTCGATGCCCCGCTCGATGATTTCCCGCAGGTAGTATGCCTTTGTGCGCCCGGTATGAGAGGCCAGAGCATCAAGCCTTTGCTCGGTCTCGGGGGCCAAGCGAATCGAAGTAACCATGTCAAAACCTCCGCTTAGATATGTGTATTCACTGTATCACAAAGGCTTATCTTGCCCCGCCGGGGGCCGCCCTTGTCGCACCCGCGCTTGGGCTGCTGCCACTCCTAAATGACTAGCTGAAAACGAAGTCAGTCGCCAAGCCAAGGGATTGCTGACTCCACGCCAGGGTTAATCTGGCGCATTGCTTTGTCGCATCCTTCTCCCCTATCATCCTGCGCTTCTTTAGCTTGGGTTGCCGCATGTTTGCCCTCCCTCATTTTTCAGCGCGCACTGGTCTTCTTGGTGTGCTTCTTGGCGTGCTTCTCACCGCTTGCCAGCCCGCGCCCGAAACGAGTGCGGCGCGGCGTGGCGTGCTGGTGCAGGCGGCGGTGGCGGCGCCGGCGAGCGGGGGCGTGCTGACGGGGGAGATACGGGCGCGGCACGAGGTCGATCTGGCGTTTCGCGTCGGCGGGAAAATCCTGCGGCGGCTGGTCGATACGGGTAGCGAGATTCGCTCCGGGCAGACGCTGGCCGAACTCGATCCGGCCGATCTGCAACTGGCCGCCCATGCGGCGGCGGCTCAACTGGCGGCGGCGGAGAGTGATCTGGCGACGGCCAGCGCCGAGCGGCAGCGTTATGCCGAACTGCTGGCCAGGAAATTCGTCAGCCAGGCCGCTTTCGACAGCCGCGACAATGCTTTCAACGCCGCCCGCGCCCGCGTGACGCAGGCGCGTTCGCAGAACCAGTTGAGCGCCAATCAGGCGGCTTATGGCAGTTTGACGAGCAGTTTCCCCGCTGTGGTCAGCGCCGTTCTGGCCGATGCCGGGCAGGTGGTGGCCGCCGGGCAGCCGGTGCTGCGCGTGGCGCGGCCGGAGGAAAAGGAAGCGCTGGTGGCGGTGCCGGAAAGCCGTCTGGCCGAAGTGCGCGCCACGCCGGAGTTCGTCGTGCAGCTATGGATTGCGCCGCAAACCAGCATCCGCGGCGAATTGCGCGAACTGGCGAGCGTCGCCGATCCGCAGACCCGCACTTACGCTGCGCGCATCCGCCTCATCGACCCGCCGCCTGCCGTCAGCCTCGGCATGACCGCCCGCGTCACTTCGGCGGGGACTGCCGACAGCGGCGTGCTGGTGCCGCTGGCCGCCGTGGGCGACAGCGGCCAGGGGAATTTCGTCTGGGTGGAGAAGGAGGGCAAACTCAGCCGCCGCGCGGTGCGGGTTGCGGCTTTCCGCGACGATGGTGCTCTGCTCGGCGAAGGGCTGGCGGCGGGCGAAAACGTGGTGATCGCCGGCATCAACCTGTTGAGCGACGGGCTGGAAGTCGATGCGCGCACCGCACCGCCGCCGGCCGCGCAGCGCTGAACCCGCCAGAATCATGAATTCGCGCTTCAATCTGTCCGACTGGACGCTGCACCACCGTACCCTGGTCGGCTATTTCATGTTCGCCATCGCGGTCATGGGCATTTTCGCCTATGGTCGTCTGGGGCAGGCGGAAGACCCGCAATTCACCTTCAAGGTGATGGTGATCCGCACCCTGTGGCCGGGGGCCAGCGCCGAGCAGGTGACGCAGCAGGTGACCGACCGCATCGAAAAGAAGCTGGAAGAAATGCCGGAACTCGACCGGGTGCAGAGCTATTCGCGTGCCGGCGAATCGACGGTGATGTTCTTCGCCCGCGAGAACCTGCGCGCCCGCGATGTGCCGGAAACCTTCTACCAAGTGCGCAAGAAGATCGGCGACATCCGCACGAGCCTGCCGCCGGACATCATTGGGCCGTTTTTCAACGATGAATTCGGCGACGTGTTCGGCAACGTCTACGCCCTGACCGGCGAGGGCCTGAGCGCGCCCTTGTTGAAAGACCAGGCCGAGCGCCTGCGCGATGAATTCCTGAAAATCCGCGACGTGGGCAAGGTGGAAATCTTTGGCGTGCAGGATGAAAAGATTTTCGTCGATCTGGACAACGCCAAGCTCGCCACCCTGGGCATCCCGCCCAGCCTGATCGCGCAGACGCTGGCGCAGCAGAACGCCGTTGCCGCTGCCGGGTTTTTCGAGATGCCGACCGAACGCATCCAGATCCGCCCCTCCGGCGCGCTGGCGGGCGAGGAAGCCGTTGCCGCAACCTTGATCCGCCACAACGGGCAAAGTTACCGCCTGGGCGACATTGCCCGCGTGTATCGCGGGCTGAACGATCCGCCCGCGCCGCTGGTGCATTACAACGGTCGCCCCGGACTGGCGATCGGCGTGGCCATGGCTCCCGGCGGCGACATCATCGCCCTTGGCCGCGCGCTCGCCGGACGGGTGGGCGAACTGCGCCAGCAATTGCCGGTCGGCGTCGAAATCGAGGAAGCCATCAGCCAGCCGGTGGCCGTCAGCCGTTCCATCGACGCTTTCGTCAAGGCGCTGGCGGAGGCGGTCATCGTCGTGCTGGCCGTGACCTTCCTCAGTCTGGGCATGCGCACCGGCATGGTGGTGGCGATTTCCATCCCGCTGGTGCTGGCGGCCACTTTTCTCAGTATGTACTGGTTCAACGTGGGGCTGCACAAGGTGTCGCTCGGCGCGCTGGTGCTGGCGCTGGGTTTGCTGGTCGATGATGCAATCATCGCCGTGGAAATGATGTGGGTGAAGATGGAGCAGGGTTGGGAACGCACGCGGGCGGCGTCTTTTGCCTATATCAGCACGGCGGGGCCGATGCTTTCCGGAACGCTCGTCACCGTGGCCGGTTTTTTGCCCATTGCCATCGCCCAATCGGCTACTGGCGAATATGCGTTTTCCTTTTTCCAGATCAACGCCATTGCCCTCCTGCTTTCCTGGCTGGCGGCGGTGGTGGCGATTCCCTGGCTGGGTTACAAGCTGTTGCCCGATCCGCGCGCCCCGCGCGCGCCCAGCCGCTTTCCGCGCTTGAGCCGTCTGGCGCAGCGCCTGGGGCTGGGCATGCCCAGCCACGGCGAGGATCACGATGTGTACGGCACGCCCTTTTACCTGCGCTTTCGCCGCCTGGTTGCGTGGTGCGTGGATCATCGCTGGCTGGTGGTCGGCGCAACGCTCTTTCTGTTTGCGCTCTCCATCGTTGGCATGGGCAAGGTGCAAAAGCAGTTTTTCCCCAATTCCACCCGGCTCGAATTGAACGTCGAATTGCGCTTGCAGGAAGGCGCTTCGCTGGAGGCGACGGCAGCGGCGGTGGCGGAACTGGAAAACTGGTTGCGCGAAGATCAGGAACAACACGCCGATTTCACGCATTTCATCAGTTGGACGGGCAGCGGCGCGCCGCGCTATTTTCTGAGTCTGGATCAGCAACTGCCGGCAACCAATGTGGCCCAGTTCGTCATCGTCACTACTGAAATCGAGGCGCGCGAAGCCTTGCGCGGCCGCCTGATCGCGCACTATGCCCAGGCTCCGGCCGGCGTGCGGGCCAATATCGGGCGCATCGAAAACGGCCCGCCGGTGGGTTATCCGGTGCAATACCGGGTGGCCGGGGAAGACCCGGCGGTGCTGCGCGGCATTGCCGAGCGCATCGCTGATGTCATGCGTGCCGATACGCGCCTGTCCGACATCAATTATGACTGGCACGAACTGAGCAAGGCCTTGTCGGTGGATATCGATCAGGACAAGGCCCGTTTGCTGGGTATTTCCAGCCAGGACATCGCGCAGTTGATCGGCATGAGCCAGCAGGGCTATACCACCACCACGCTGCGCGAAGGCAGCAAACGCATCGACGTGGTGCTGCGTGCCGGCAGCGACAGCCGCCTGCAACCGCAGGCGCTGGCGAGCTTGATGCTGCCGGTGGCGGGCGGCAAGAGCGTGCCGCTGTCACAGGTGGCGCGGGTGACGCCGGTGTTCGAGCCCGGCCTGATCTGGCGGCGCGACCGGCTCCCGACCATGACCGTGCGCAGCAGCCTCTACGGCGAAACGCAACCGGCAACGGTGGTCGATGCTCTGCAACCGGCTATTGAGCAGATTCGCGCCAGATTGCCGGCGGGTTACAGCATCGCCATCGGTGGCAGCGTCGAGGAATCGGCCAAGGGCGGCGGTTCGGTCGCGGCGGGGCTGGCGATCTTCATCCCCTTCTACATGACCGCCGGCATCAAGGTGGCCT